>FLOH01000861.1_pt1 | contig 53946 bp, 53 predicted proteins | sample 756751 | NCBI WGS metagenome assembly FLOH01 (sample SAMEA4026879, study PRJEB14308) | marine metagenome | biome: coastal water; material: water | depth 74 m
TTACAGAACATTCGAAGGAAAAATACTGTTCCCTTCCCGACACGGTAATGTCACAGTATGTCAATCCTGTCTTAGGATCAAACATCTCAACCTCATCCGCTATTCTCCAATTCCAGTCAGACACGGTTTTGTAATGAACTCCCTCGACCACTATGCCTACGAGTCCTGTGGTATTGGTCAGATCGGGCCAGGTATATTCCACCAAGTCCCCCGGGGATTTTAGCCCGATTCCATTCCAAGAACCCCGAATATACTTGGTATTGTCCTTCACAGTATTTATGTTGTGGGGGGTCTTCAAGCCCATCCCCACGCCCGGCATCTCCCCGTCAAATCGAAGCTTCACCGTGTAAGTCCTATTCTGGACGATGGACCTCTTCTCCCTAGACCCTCCTGCGTACCTGTACATAGGTAACGTGTCTATGTGGACTTTAACCTTGACTTGTTTGAGAATGAAGGTGGACATTAGTTCTCTCTCAGACCCTTGGTAGCTTTGTCAATGTCGGCAACTTTCTCTTCCAGGGTCTTCAACCGGCGCTCCTCTGCAGTGTCCAGGGCGCCCACACCCCCGAGGCTCATGGCGTCTTTGTCTGGATTCAGGGCTCCGACACCCCCAAGATCATTACTATACCCCATAAGTCCCACGCCGCCCAGGTCCTGGATACCCCGGTCCACTACTCGGGTGGCCCTATCCTCATTCATCTTCTTTTCTCCAGTCTCCTCATCCACAGTTCCAAACTCGGAGGCGAATATACCCATTATCCCCCGGCCTGGTCGCTGCGACTTAAACGTCTCCCGGGGGCCCTCCGGCTCCTCAGGCTCATTGGCTTTCTTCTGCCTGACCTTCCGACCCTGCTTCTTCAGATCCTTCACCCCCTCGTCCAGCTTTTCCCTGAACATTTCCTGAGCTGTCTGCTCTTCTACAGCCTCCGCCTCTTCCGCAGTCTCGGCATCAGCCTCAGTGGCACCCTCAGTAGGTGTGGGAGCAGGAGCAGGAGGAGGAGGTTCTGTATCATCTGCCGCGGGAGCTGCGCCATCAGTGGGGGTGTCAGCGGGGGGCGGGGAGCCAGGTGGTTTCTTCTCCTGCTTCTTCTCCTGCTTCTTCTTCAGAGACAGCTTGGCCCTGCCCTGAAGTTCTACTACAGACATCTCTTCGATCTCTTCCTGCCAAGTCTTAACATCAGCGTCCGTTGCTTTCTTCCCTGAAGCTAGGGCCTGCTTCTTTTTCTCAGTAAGAAGATACTGTTTGGTCATGATATCCTCTGACCAAGCCACCGCCTGCTCGCTGCTTATCCGCATCAGGGTATCCGTATCCATCCTCCAACCATACTTGGTCGCCATCGATTCCAAGCCGGCTCTGAGGTCCGCATCCTTCTGTGCTTTCTCGTACAAGTCGGCTCTGAGGTCCGCTCTGTCTTCCTTGGAGGCTTGCTCGGGAAGCTGTTTCCACAGTTTCTCTTCCCACTCCGAGCGCACGGCCTCGAAATAATCGTCTCTGTCCTTAGCCATTGTGCCCGGCCCTCCTGGCTAATATCTGGCTGAACAGTCTGTCCATACTTTCCTTCAGGGCTCCCGTAGTCTTCAGGGCGTAGGTTCCGGTTACCGGGTCTGCTTCCGCCGCCACCGCATCCGGGACATCCGGGACATCAACTGACTCCTGTACAATGGTGTCGTCTGCCTGCACGGAAGTCTCCAGCAATTCCGTTCTCATACCGTCGTCAGGATCATCGCGTGATCCTGTGGAGATTCCGGCAAGGGCCAGACGGAGAATAGCCCGGGCCCGGCTGTTGCGGGCTACGAATGCCGGCAGCTGCTCGATCTCGGTCTCTATTACGGCAGGGAACCAGTCACAGATATCCAGCATGAAGCCCCGGTACCGGTGGATATACCAGTGGAGAACGGCAGACCTAATCGGCCACTGCAGATGTCTGCAGTAGATTCCGAATCTGGAAATGGGGCCGTATAGGCCGGGGATACCCTGGCAATCTGGCCCGGGGGCTGTGGCCAGGATGACCAGGGGTGAGGTGCTGACAGTCTTCCGGAACACGCTGCCCGGATCCAGTACCCTGCGCAGCAGTTCCAATCTGTCGGAATCGTTGATTCTTGTGTCTGCCAGCATATCCATGAAAAAGTCTCATCATAGTGTTAGGATGACCTGGAAAAGTTCAGGACCAGGGTGCCATTCATAGCCGCAGCACCTGCATTCATGTCGAGCTGACCTATGGTGACATCGTACAGGGTGAAGACGTATCGATCCTCGACCGATGCTCCGAAGGAAAAGTCGAAAGTAACGGTAACACTGGCGTAAACCCGCCTGTTAAACATGGACCCCATTAACGAGGCCAGTCGGTAAGTGTAACACTGCTCCCCCGGTAGATTGCTGGCCAGTACACCTCTGAGAGTGAGGGATCCGGGATGTCCTGACAAGCCGAGGGCCCCGAACGCCTTCCGCTTATCTCCGGTGGAGGAGGGGGCGTAGTAGACTCTCAACCCCTCAGAGTTCGTTACCGTCACCCCGGTAAGCTGCCCAAAATACCACCGCGGACCCGAGGACATGGTGATCTCGATAGTCCCTAGAACAATCTGCTCGGTAACCTGATCTGGCACGAATCACCTCAGGAGCTGCTACCGGTGTTATCACATTCTCCATCCCTGACCCCGACGTACTGGAACCCGGCATTAACGTCGATTCCCATACCACCCTCCTTGCCAATCTCCGTAGTGCTGAAGGCATACCCCAGTAACAGCGCGGTGATGATCCACTGATCGAATACGATCTCGTGAGACGCACTCAGAGCAATACCGGGGAGAACAAAGGGAGCCGTAGGCGCCGAGTCAAGGAACAGCATTCCCACTGCCAAGTCGACTTTCGGCAGCAAGGGTATCTTCACCTTGCCCGCCAGACTGGCCACAGCAGTCAAGGGGTAATTGGGTTTGGGCACGATCGACCTGACCAGGTAGTCCCCCGGAACTGGGCCCAGGGACGTGGCAGGCATGGTCACCACTACGGAAAAGTCGTCACCTCGAATCGGGGTATAGTCTACGCCAGCCATGTCAGCCTCCTATATTACGACAGTACTTGGGTCCCAGATCTTGTAGGGGTAGTTCCCCTGGGCCATGAGAATGGCCCCGCGCTGGGTTAGAGTTGGATAATTGAACTCGGCACTACAGATCGGAAACTGAAACAGGGGAGCACCCCCGAACGAGATAGTGACCGCATACAGATTGCCTGTGATGGGTAGCACATCGTCTGTGGTGAGGGCTATGGCGGCGGGCGGCGTCGGAGATGCGTAATTGAACTGGAGGTTGGTAAACGTCACGTTTCCTGAGAGTTCATCCAGGAACACAAACCGCTTGCCACTCCGGCCACCATCGTAGTAATCCACTTGGGTTCCTACCTGCCCGCTAATACCCGCTACCACGGCCTGCACCGTGGCAGGCCCGTCGTCGTCATGACGGTCGGTCACGCCCTGTACCGCCGCGAACTGCACTATGCATGCGGGGGCTCTCATATAAGAAGGTGTTGACATAATCCAATCCTTTCTACATCGCGCGTTCAGACCACCGGTACGAATGCAGTGCCGCGGTCCAGGAAACCTGTACCCCGGCTATGAAGCCTCTACCCTTCGCCGTGCTTCTTCCCGTATCCTGCGTATCCTCATGAATCTTGTCTGCCGGTACCACGGAGAATCCTCTTACTTTCAAATCCTTGCGCAGGTACTCAAGATCCCGAAGCAGTACCATAGAGACCTCGTCCTGCAGATACCTGGCCTGTCCACGAGAGCGGCACCTTAATATAATCCGGCATGTCCCCGTAAGCAACCGCAGAGGCACATCGGCAACCGGCCGGCTGTTCACCGTTACCTTGATACCGGCCTCGCCCACCCCCGGGATAACCGGTCCCGGGGCGTATGGGGCGGAGCTCACGGTGATCAGGGGGCTGCGATCCCGATAATCAGCCAAGCCTCCTGTGACTATGGTTAGATTCCCGGGGGTCTCTTCCTCAGTAAGAAACCCCAGAGACGGGTTCACCAGAAAGTCCGCGCTGGTAAAGACTATGATGAGGTGTTCCTTCAGCACCACAGCCATCTCTTCCGGCAGGATGGGCCGGGTAGCCAGGGGGCTGCCGGCCGGGTCAAACCTGACCGGCTCCGCCGTCCCGTAGCTCAGAGGTGCTGCATAGCTTGCCATAGACGTGCTGCCTTACTGCCCCACTGTTATATTTTCGACGTTAACCGTCTTCGAAGCCACCCATTTGTAAACTATGGTCTGGCACCCGTCTGAAAATACCACTGCCAAAAACGTCAGAATAGCCATGACGATCAGAGATGCCCCCGCTATCCACAATCCTATCTTCTGCAGGGTAGAACACTTACGCTCTATCCTGGCGGCCATCCCTGATCCAGGGGTCCAGCCGTGATACTTTTTTAGTTCTGTAAGAAACGCTTCACCCCGGGTCTGCACATCTCTGACTTCTTCCAGAAGCTGCCGGACCCCCTTTACTTCCAAACCGTCGCCTTTTAAGATGCGATCAATGACTTCCAGTCTCTGGTTACTCAAGGTTGCGTGCCGGCTCTCCGTATTTTCCAGGATGGTCACTTGGGCATGCAGGGCCTCCATGGTCTTGTCCAGACTGTGAACGACCTGAAAGACCTTGTCCAGTTCCCCAAATAGCTTATCAACGAAGACCATAGGTACCAGATCCGGGGCACTGGTATTCCCTTGCTGGTTCGTCGGAACATCAACCATGTCGATCCCTTTCTCACCGTGACTTCCTATGGTATTGTTATACCTGTCAGATCAGAACTTCCGGGCCAGGTTACCACTATGCACAGGGATGGTTCACCGGCCGCCGCAGTGACCCTGTGAGGTGCTCTTCGGTCCAACACAATGAAGTCTCCCCCGGACAGCATCTGGTCACGGAGAACCCCCCCTATTCCTTCGGTGTGAACCGTAATTGCCCCGGAATAGACAATAAGCCATTCCTTCTCATCATGCGTGTGCCACTCCAGTTCTGTCCCCTCATGCAGAATGCAGTTCAGAACCGTAACCTTATTGGTTTCCAGCAAGGGTATACCGAGAACCTCTCCCGACACCGCCTCAAACTGAAGATGTTTTGGCACCGGCATAGTGCCGGCCATGATGTTCCACAACTCGTCCCTGACTTTACGGTGCTCCTCCGGGTTCCAAACCCTGGCCATGAGCCGGCGGTGTTCCCTCAGGGCCAGGTCTGTTTGGCTTTCTATAATAGGCATCATATTCTCTGACTCCGTTCTTTCCATACTATATCACAACAACTGCTTAGAGTCACGTCACGGGCTGGGTCACCTTGATCCTCATAATCGAGCACATTTCCCGCATAACCAGCATCCTCGCCGGGTACACCATCTCCGGAGAAAGACCCTCGAACAGTCCCTCATCCAGACCGGCCTGGATACAGGCGCCGGAACAGCAGTTCTCTTTCCTCCGGAACAGCGACCATACCGGTATCTTGCACACTACATGAGTAGCCCACTTCAAGTAGTATATCAGCTCGAGTTCTGGGTAATCGGCTCCAGAATCCGCCAGGGCCACCATCCTGTCGGCGACTCTGCTGAGGGTGGGAAGATCAAACAAGGTGTCCCAGGACCCTTCCCCTGGGACATTCAACAGACATTCCGCGGGCACCGCCACTATCAGAGGTTTTCCGATCAGGGCCTTTATCGCTCTGGTCTGGGCCCGGGGCCGGGTGGATTCGGCTATGAGCCCCCCTCCTATGGGACAGGATGTGTGACCTGCAGATGCCGCGGCCCATGCCTCGGCTCGGGTGATCTTCTTTCCGTAGAGGTTGCGCAGAGCCAGGAACTGTACCGGCCTGACGTACGGGGACCAGGGTGAGTCCATGTGGATGAACGTGCTGCCTCTGGGGATAATCGTTCCCCCTGGATGAGTTCCCTCGACCGCGGTATTGATCTCGTCCGGGGTCATCTTCGTTTCCGGCATTATCATGAACGACGTGTCTGGGGTCATTGTCCTTCCTCCTGTGTCAGTAGCTGCCAAGCTGCTTCACCTTGTCTTACGTGTCTCATCAGGCACGTCATGGTGAGTGTTTTTCTAAATGAGTCCCTAATACTGGGACCGGCCCCGATTATCTCGTACATCCGGTCATTATTCATACTGTACCACATATCTCCGCAGCTCCATATCCCGGGCGGATGCAGGACCAGGCCGCCCCTGACCATCAGAGCCGAGGTCGGGATCGGGGAGTAGTACCCTTTCTCTACGCCGGTACCGAGGCAGCAGTCACAGCGGAGATTGGCGTATCCATTTGAGAAGGGGCCTGTCAGACACTCCGGACATTTCGGCCCGGTAAGCCGGCGTCTCAGCAGTTGGCCAGGGATCGCTTCCGGCACCGGGACGTCCACCCGGGGGATTACTCCGGCGGACACATCTTCATACTCATCTTCGGACAGCTCAGCCAGAACTCTTACCTGCCCCGGCATCCTCTTTATCGCAACCACGCCGTGAAAGGCATCAACCGCATCCTCGTGGGAATACACCCAGCCCAAGCCATAATCAACCTGTACCCAAAAAGTAGGCACAGCCTGCATTTCCTCGTCTTCGTATGTCCAGGCCACATTCAGGGTTCCCCCTGATATCTGGACTGCGCCTACATCAAGAAACACAGGCATATCCTTTCCATCAGAACGGCCACCAGGAAAACCAGCGCGACCGGGGCTGGACTTCGTCAGGAGCTTCTCCGGGAGGACGGGTCGAAAGCTCGTCCACACCAGTCCAGGTCTCCCACTGCATACCCCAGTCTTCATAGGGGAACATTGTATAGCCGTCATCACCCCAGGATGTTCCCCAGCTGTTCCGGATGATAAGACCTGTCTTCTTTTTCCAACCACACAGCAGCATCATGTGACCACCTTCAATACCGGGGGACATGGGATCGGGCCGCCACATGTCGACTTTGCGGGTGGTGTACACCGGGACCGCTATAAGGGCAGCTCCATTGCGGAGTATGGCCCTCTTGGCCACGGCGATGGAGCCCACCCTTACATAGTTCTTGATTCTGTACAGCACCGAATCAGGATAGGCAGGCGGGTTAGTGACGACCTTGTTCTGGAAGGGGAGGACCTTGTACGGAGCCGCGCCCCGGGTCTGCAGGATCTTCATCACTTCCCGCCCGGTCATGCCGGAATAACTGGTATCGGCTTTCTGACCGTAGAACCAGGCCTGGGAGAAGTTCCCCTTAAAGCCGGTCTTGCCGTTGGTCCTGTCATATTCCCGGCGCTCCTGAATGATCTTGAAGTCCATAGCCGAGAATGCCGCACACAGAGGGGTGCTGCCTTGATTCCATATCGGGGGCAGCAGGTCCCTGGTATCATAGTCATCGGGTAGAGCCTCTTCCCCCGTTGGGTAATAGGCCTCCGCCGCCCAGTCTCTGGGATCATGTTCCGAGGGCCGGATATTCAGCATACCCGGGCCGATATCTGGAAGAGTGGTCATGGGGCTACGACCTCCTCCCCTTTACGAGGCATCGTCGCGTTTAGCACTCTATCGACTGCGGTCAGAGGAAGTGACGCGTCAATATCTGTCTTCGGAGTGATGGTATGGCGCTTGTTGGCGGAGTCGAAGGTCAAATTGACTTGAATAGTAGGATGGGCGGCCTGAGTCATGAGGTACTCGAGAATCTGATCCGAGGGTACCCCGATCTTGGTCAGTGCCCCTATGAGGGCGGGATCTGTACCAACAGAGTTGTTGCGGGAATCCACGGTACTGCACCCTACCGGGAACATCACCGCCATTACCACGAGACACAAGGATTTGCTCTTCATAACCTTACTCCTGTTGTTGTTGTTGGGAACCGACACCATGGTCCAGAAATGCTCTCTTCAGAGCACCTATCCGGATCAACCTATCCGGGTTCATGCACATCACCTGCAGAACATTGCGGGCAAACCTAGCTCCCGAAGGCGGTTCTACCATCAGATGTTCTATCGGGCACTGGTAAAAAAACCACTCCACGTCATGCACAACACAGGCTAGATGAAGCGGTTTGCCCGCTCCACAAAGGCCCCTGATGCTCGCGGGAATGTCCGGAGACTCCGGGGCTCCGGACATCTCCTTTATCAACTCCTCGGTTACCGTGGTGGACCACCAGTCCGGAACCAGCAGTCTTCGATTGTTGAGAATGATCTCCATAGGAGCTCTAGCTCGGCTTCCACTACTTCGCCAACGCGTTGCGGAGCGCGGTTCGGCATACCTTCATTCCGGCCACACAGTCTGCCCGGTTGTGGTAGCCCTCGCCGCCAATACCAACGCTTTTCCCGTTACGGGCTTTGGCGCTCCAGTACCATTGTTTCGTCTCTTCGTTCTGCCGAACTTCAACGTGTGCCTTGCTCATTGTCCCATCTCCTTTATAGGTTCCGCTGTTCCAGTATCCAAGCTTCCAAGTCACCACCGAGCTTCTGAGCCTCACGATCGAGACTATCTCCCTCGACTGCCAGTGCAAGCAGATCAATGCACTCGAAGGCACCCGCTGTATCATTCTTATTCTTGGACTTACCCAGCTTGTCTTTCAGCACCGGCTTGAGTTCAGATCTCAGCATTGCGTAAGGGAACCCGGCATTGGTGCAGAGAAGTGTGTAGTTATCGTAGATAGCCTGGAGTTCTGCTGATACTGGAATCGGCTCGGGCGGCACAACAACCCGCGTCACGGTGGCCACGCCGGTTGTGTCGTTGTAGTCCGTTTCGGCGGTCTCGTCGGACTCGACCTCGCGCAACTCGTACCACTCCATGTCCACCCGCTGCGCAATGGTGATCGCGTGCAGGTGGCCAGTCCACGGGCGCTTGTCGGACGTGCGGCCAGTGACGATGGTCGCGTCGGTGGCGCGGCGTTGCGTGGGACGGTGGAGGTAGGTGGTTGTGATCATTTCCAGTTGGCTCCCATGTCGGCGTATCCGGGCATTAACACGTTGCCCGCAAATGTATTAATGTCACTGTCAGGATTGGCTATCTGGTCGGTCAGCGGTTGAGCGCCCCAGTACACGTTGCCGGTCCAGTTGGGCATGTTTTGCATCATGGATGTCAGCGGGCCGACTACGTTGGCGGATGTGAGCGTGATGTTTGCGCCGATTGCGATGTCGCCGCCGGTTACGTTGGACATGCCGAAGCAGGCGGCGTTGAACATGTTTGCCGCCGGGGCTCCGGTAAGGCCGGAGGTGTCGAGGAACCCGGCAGGGAGCGAGCCGCTCACGTTGGACATGCTGGAGCAGGCGGAATGGAACATGCTCGCCGCCGGTGCTCCGGTTAGGCCGGAGGTGTTCATGAATCCGGCGGGGAGGGAGGTCACGTTGGACATGTTTTGGCATGCGGAACCGAACATGTTCGTCGCCGGGGCCCCGGTCAGACCGGATGTGTTCATGAACCCGGCGGGGAGGGAGGTCACGTTGGACATGCTGGAGCAGGCATACTGGAACATGTTCGTCGCCGGGGCGCCGGTTAGGCCGGAGGTGTCGAGGAATCCGGCAGGGAGCGAGCCGGTTACGTTGGACATGTTGTAGCAGGCTATATAGAACATATTCGCCGCCGGTGCGCCGGTCAGTATCGGCAACGGGTTGTCTTCGATCAAAACAACCGCCTTGCAATCCCTGAAAATCTCTCGGTAGCAACTCGCGAAATTGGACGGCGTTTCTTCAAGTTGCCCCGAAAAAGAGCAGGTGTAGGCGGTGCTGTTCAGCGTGCCGTTGAGCAGTCCGTAATATCCGCCTGCCGAGGTGCGCCAGTCGCCACGGAATGCGATATAGTTACCGGCTCGGGTGATGGTCTTGCTGGTGTACTGCGTCCAGTTGCCGTCGCCTGCGTCGTATTCGGCGAGCGCGGGCGTTGCCGGGCCGGTGTAGGCGCTGCCCAGGACGACGGTCGCAGGAAGGGTGCCGGTCAAAAACGTAATGGTGAACGGCACTGCCGCCGCGCCCCCCATCGCCGCCTCCTCATCCCAAATGTCTTGGAGCCAACCCATTAGCTGGCCTCCTCGGGGTAGTACTTCAGAAACAGCCCAACGTCGCCCGCCTGCTGGGGTACGAGTATTCGCAACGGCTTGCCGGTTGCGCCTGGGAACGTGCCATTGAGCACGCTTGACGCTGGCCCTGCAAGGCTGGCGATTTGGCCCGACGATTTGAACAGCAATAGCATTCTGGCGGCTGTGCCAGTGGGAAAATTCGAGATTGCCGTAATGTCAATTGCCGTGCCTGCGGTCAAGTCCACAGATTGGGCCAGCCCGTTTGCATAGTTGATCGTGCCGGTGCCTGCCGTGAACGCGGCGCTCGCGTCGTACCAGGTCGGAGCCGCCGCGCTGGCCTCACCGTCCGTGTAGCGGTCATGGTTGAGCGGGTTGGTGTCTCCCTTCGCACTCATTGCCGATACTGCCTCGGAGTCTGCATACCTATCGTGGTTTAGAGGGTTGCTATCTCCCTTCACCCCCATAGCAGATACAACTTCACTATCTGCATACCTGTCATGATTCAAAGGGTTAGTGTTTGACTTGGCGCCCATCTTTGTCTGGACGTACGTCCAGATCCGCAACACCGCCGATTTGACCGATACTGCCCCGGACTTGTTGTAGACAATGACGTCATCATCGTCTGCCAGGGCCTCTCCGATATCAGCGGCGGCCAGGAACCAGGTCTTGAGGTTTATGGCAGACGCCCCTATCCAGAGCGCCAGGGCTGATCCTGTGATGCTGTAGAGCACACTCTCTATGGCCACCGCTATCAGGCCAGCATCGGTTATGTCTGCAGTCGATGGTGCATTGAGCAGGGCATTGAGAAGATCGTACTCCCGTGTGTGAGTCTCCTCGGAAGAGCTGTCAGCGTCCGGATCGACGTCATGGAATACACTGTCCGGTTCTATCTTCTCCAGAATGCCCTCGTAGATCAAAGGTACACCGCTGACCTCGGACACGGTTTGATATTCCTGGGTGAACAGATACCGTTTGTTCGTCACCCGGTCTATCCACATATCTCCCTCAATCCATGGGCCCACAGCAGGCAGGCGTATGGCTACGGCGTTAGTGGTAAACGAGCCCGATAGACTCCGGTACCGAACCCGATACTCCGTCACTTTGAAGTAGTCGGACCGACACTCTACTGCGGGGTAGAACCCACCCTCGACACCGGTACCATAACAAGTGCTGCAGTCCGGGTCCAGTGATTCCCCTGTCGCAGGGTCCACACAGGCCGTGCAGAGGACGCCGGCCGTACGCCGACGCATCAGCCAGCCCAGCCGGCCTGTCATGGCTCTGGATAGCCTGGTGCGCTCCTGGGCGAGAATCTTGGAGGCTATCGTGAACTCTCTGGCGGTTAGGTCGCCATTGGCTGTCATCTCGTCAGACACTATTTCCGTGTCGCCGATGACCGCTACTACTCGATACCGGAGGCTGCCCCTGGTAACGGAGCCGTAATCAGCATCGGAATAGACAAAGCCGTCGACCCTGGATGCTGGGTTTAAGGAGGCCCAGGTAAGCCCGGAGTCGACACTGCGCTCAATCTCGAAGGCAGGGTCTGTGTCAAGGGTGAGATCCGCATACGTCCAAACGATACGGATATCCCCCTCGTCTGGCATAGCTGATGCATAAGTGAACATTCATGAATCTCCACTCACATGGTGCCAAAGCACCCGATTACAAATTCCCGATCAGCACTCCAGCCTATCCACGCCCGATACCTTTCCAACAACTCCGCTGCCTTGGCGAAGTAGAGGTCAGTTCTCATGTTGGAGTCCAGGGACACTCCCCCGGAAGTGGCCGGCAGCCGTTCCCGCTGTAGCGCGGTTCCGGCGAGCTGGAAAGCATATGCCGAGGCACCTTCTTTCAATCTCGCATAGTCCGGGAAGGACAGGGGTGTGTAGTCCGAGAGATCCGGATGAGCGTTCCAGTCATCCACAGCCAGGAATACTGCGGCCGCCAGCAACCACTTGGGAAAGTCCCCGTCCGACAGTCGTCCGTCGGAGGTATCAAATGGGTACCTGCCCAGATCCTGTACCAGTCTATCCAGATCGAACTGGCCAGCTGTCCTGGTAGCCGGCGTCCCCCGGCATTCGAAGAACCCCTCAGCCGAGTAAGTGGCATCCAAAATTAGCAGCGCCCGATACAACCCCGGCTTCTCGGGTAGACCGTCTGTAGTGTCCAGGGTCAGCACGTTCCCGGTTACCAAGCCAGTGTACTCATCCATCTCCGTGGTGCCATCATACAGTTGAAGGACGGCGGCGTCACCGTCGTAATCGGTGAGATCACCTTCCTCCGTCGCCATGGCCACGACTATGGAGTCCGGTTCCACCGGGCCTCCTTGAAGGTATAAACGTCCTCCATCTGTAAAGGTCGACACCTGGCTCATAGTCTACCCCTTCCAGGTTAAGGATGGATCAACGCACCAATATAAGCGGCAGTTCCTGCCAGAGACGCCACGTGGATGTCCCCACCTATGTCCTCTATGAGTCGATAGGCGCCGGGAGCTATGGCGATACCCATTCCAGTTTGGGGGTCATCTCCGATATGGACCAGCAGCCATTGATTGGAGCTGGCATTGGAGATATCAATGGCGTGATACTGAGTCGTCGCTCTCAGGATCCTTTGGAAGACGGTGGTAGCCGTCCCGGACACAGGAGTCATACCATTAAACACGCGATCGTTCATCAGATATCTCCATACATTTCCTGGTTTCCGGATCTACTGCAGACATCTGCAGTGCTTACTCGGAATCAGCTTTCTTGGAAGTGGTCCGCCGTCTGACCGTCGACTTCTTCTTGGAGGTCGTCGGCTTCTTCTTCGTCTCTGGCTCCTCGGCCGGGGGCACGGCTTGTGCCTCCTCCGAAGAAGCCGGAGGCGCCTCCTCTTCCGTCTTCTTCTTCCCCCGACTTCTTGGCGCGCGCTTGCTTACCCGGATCTTGCCTTCTGCGGCCGGCGTAGGCGTCTCTGCGTCTGATTCCACCGCAGGAACTTCAACTTCGGGGGGCGCCACAGGGGTCTCTGCCGGTTTCGGTGTCTCCGCGTCTCTTTTAGCCACGGCATCCGAGACCTCCTTGTCGAAAGCCTTGCGGCCCTGGAACGACTCTACAGCCGCTCGCATGGATTCCCCTGTGGAGGCTTCAACGGTCTCCAAGACGACTCCGGTAGCCCGCATGGCACTGTCTCTGCGGGGGTCCTCCCGTCCAACTGTCTCGGGGTCACTGATAGTGAAATGGGGGTTCCGCTTGGCGGCATCCCGCGCTTTCAGGGAACTCTCCACAATCGATCGTGCCGTGTCCTCCGCGGAGAGTCCGGACTGGGCGACTCGCCGAGGCTTTATCACCGGGGGAGGGCTGCCTATCTGGGCGGTTGGGAGATTGGTGAGAATGGTCAAATTGATCTTTCCCGAGGTCACCTGATGATTCAGGGCCTCGGACGCGATAGCACTCCTGGCCTTGCCGTCGAACAACACCGTGTCCCCGAGATCCACATCAAGGGAAGACCGGGGCTTGAGGGTGAGGCGGCGGGACGTCCACGACAGGTTGAGTCGGTTCCCGGTGAGATTTTCCACTCTTAGCTTAAGTTGCATGATCCAATCCTTTTTCCTGTGCTGTTAAAAAGAAGAGGCCGGCCGGTTCGACCAGCCGGCCTCTTAACACCTGGGAGGTGGGTCCTCCCTACTCCATAGCCTTACGAGCTTTCGTCGATATCGGAAACCAGCCAGCTGCCACTGTACGACCCCGAGAGGTCGAACCGGGCAAAGGCGCCGAGGTTCGGGAAAGCCCCGCCAACTTCCATCCAGCACATCATGTCCACGTACCAGTCATCAGACCGGTTCGAGAACTGCACAGGACGAAGGATGTCGTTGCGGCCCAGGGTTTCACCATCCGTGAAGATGTACCCGTCGCCGTTCTCGATCAGACGGTTCTTCGGCGTGGCGAGAAGATCCAGACCACCCCACTTGCGCTCGGTAAAGCCGTTGAAGTAGATATCTTCGGCTTTGGAGCCACCGACTTCATCATGGTCGGGAGTGACGAAACGCCACAGCGTGCTGTTGTTGATCAGGATAGTCTTGGGCGGCAAGTTGCCTTCGGTGTCAGCCAGAGCCTGGCCGACGGCCTCGAGCGAATGCCGTCCGACTGCGCCGATGTTGGTATAGCCAACAGCGCCCGTGGTAGTTGCACGGAGACTGGAGGTGTCGTCCAAATCGCCGGAGCCGGCCTGGATAGGCATCAGGAAGCCACGGTCCCGTTGATCCACCAGATCCTTGATCAGGTAGTCATGGTACAGCCGGGTGATATCTCCCCGATAGGTAAGCAGGTCGGAGATGTCCGCGATGATGCGGAAGGACGTCAGCCGGGTGTAGGTGATGATGAACCGGGGCAGGTGCATGTAGTAATTGATCGCACCACCGTTGAACGCCATGGAGAGTGCCCCGGGGGACCGGGTGTCCATCTCTTCCCAGCGAATCGGTTTCACACTGTTCACCTGGCCGTCCAGGTCCGTTTCCGGGTCCAAGACCCTCTGTTCGACGATCTGATCGAAGATACACTCCCCGCGGACATGCGTCTGGAGAATATCCTTGTAGTCCTCAGCCGCCTGTTTGCGGATGAGATAATTGTCGCTTGCCAGTCCCTGCGTGAGACCAAGTCCTCGTGTAGCCATCTCAATACCTCCGTACTTTCTGGGGTTATGCCGTGGCCAGCTGTGACCGAGTCCACAGGAACATCACGCCGCCGAGCCCTTCAAAGACTCTGTTCGGCATATTGATGACACCTCTGGAGACCTGTCCGACAATGTGAATGGACGCCGACAAGGCTGCCACCGCCTGAACGTCGCCGAGGTTTGCCCCGGTACCCGCTTCCAATAGCGTGTCCCGGAGGTAGGTGTCGGCCACATACTCGGAGGTGAAGATCTCGTAACAGCGGCCGCCGACCACGAAGTTCATGTTGCCCTCTTGGGTCATGTTCGTGAGAGCCTGCCCGAACTCGGGAGGAGACCCCTTGGCCGTACCGTAGATGGCCGTGCCGACATCGTAGTCGGCGATGTTGTTCAATGCCCAGAGGGGCATCGAGTTGGTGGCTGTCAAGCCGGGGGTGGCCGTGCCAGCCGCGGTCTGAGAGCAGATCATACCGGCGGAGATAGTGATATCATCCGCAGGCGGGAGTGCGTACTTCAGATCGTCGGTCTTGCCCCCACCGCCAGCCACAATGGCTCCGGCGTGCTCGAAGGGATTCGTAACTGTAAGAATCGCGTTGTTGGCCATGTCATTCTACTCCTTCTTGGATTTACTGGCCCTGGAGTTGGGTCTTGCACCGCTGGTCAAGGGCATCCAACTGTCGGTCCGCTTCTTTTCGGGCATCGTCGCACATGAGCCGGGATCCCTGGGATTCCCCAGCGGGGACCAGGCGCCCGACCCTGGGCATGGGTGCCGTCTCCTTGGCGGTTTTTCTCAACGCCGTCACATCGTTCGCTGCAATCCCGATGATTTTCGTGAAGTGCTCGGGATCCTGCTTGATGCGTTCCACATGGTCAGGGATGGAGCCAGCCTCCATGACACCCTCACCCGCCAGCTTCTGAAGCATACCCTTGATCTGCGCTTGGGAGAACATAACACCTTCCAGGTCCTTGTCCGCAACCTGGGCTGGTTCTCCTGCAGTCTTCTTGAGGGCATCGCGTTCCTGTGTGAGCTGGTCGACGTGCTGTACCATCTTTTGCATGCTCTCCACCGCATCGGATGCGGTCTTGTGCAGGACGGCGATGGTGTTTCCGTCCTGCTCAGCCTGTTTGAGGGCCCCTTGCAGGGTCTCGATAACTTTGTCAGGTGTCGTGAGTTCTTCGTGTTTCTTGCTCATGTGATCAGCCTCCTTATTTAGGGCCTGTTATCCGATGCGGTGGTTGAGGACGCCATGCAGGAAGACAGTGACCTGGTCCTGCAGCGGGAGACCTTGGACAGCCTCCTCTCCTTCCGCAGCCACTTTCAGCAAGTCTTCCGGAACATCGCCACTGACAACGTTCTTGACGCTGATGTTGATGGTCTCCGGGTCAATTCCGGCATCTTCCAAAGCGGCTGTCGCCGCGGCCAGAAGTTGTGCATCTTCACCGTTCACATTATCACCCAGCATGGCCTCGGCCATGGCCTCTTCGCCTTCCGGGGCCGCGGGAATACCGTCATCACCCGGGATCTCGCATTCCTCTGCGAGCTTCTGCAGGCGATTGAGCAACATGCCCATTTCCACCTCGTTGGCTTGCTTGCTGAGCTCGGACAGAACGTCGTCACCCGTCATTCCGTTCTCTTCCAGAACTTCCGCACCGATCTGGTTGAGCTGTTCCAGAGCCTGATCCGGCGGGATGCCGAGGCGCTCGGAAACGTCGGTGACCAATTCCTGCAACTTGGCCGCAAACTCCGGAGGCAGCTGGGCCATCGCATCTTCCATACTCATACCGGCACCACCACCCTCCCCAGCAGCCCCGGCTTCAGGAGGGAGCTCAGGGGATCCCCCTGCATCGGGAACCAGGGCGGGATCGACAGCCGGGTCGGCAACAGCACCCCCGGTGCCCGCGATATCCGCCACAGCGGATGCTTCGGGGTTCCCGGGAGCATCGACTTCCTCGGCGCTCTTCTTCAACCGGCGGGACACCTCATCGGCGATGTATTGGCGTTTCTGGTCCTCCAGGAAGGACTCGATCTCGCCCTGCATGCTGCGGGCGACTTCTCCAGCGGCCTTGCGCAACAGGGTTTCCCCTTGGTACCGGGCCAGGATTGGAGCGTCAAGGGCCTTCAGATCCGAGGCGAGCTTTTTCACCACCTCGCTCATGGGAGTACCGGTCTCGTTCTTGACTTCCATGCCCTTCGGAAGGTCGGCGTTTCCCAGAGGGGCCGGGGTACCGTCGGGAAGCATCATGGCGGCCTTGCCGGCCGGAGCATCCAGGTGCTCGCCGGTCTCTACCGCCTTGGCTTCCAGCTTCTTGCCTTCTTCACCCAGATCCGGGCTCTCAAGGCGCGCGGAAACTTCGGCGGCGGTCGGAGGTCCTTCGGCGGCGGTCTTGGTGACTTCAGCCCCGGGGACCTGAGCCACACCACTCTGAACGAACCTGTCAATGAGCGTCTGAAGGGTCTCGTTTTTTTGATCTTCCATTGGTCAATCCTCTATGATAGTTGCCCTGTTGCAGGCGGCTGCCAGGAACCTGTCCGTGTCGGTTCCCCGCTCCGCCAAACGTTCCACCTGGTACTTAATGTACTCCCTGGCCATGTAGGCCTCGGCCGGACCCGGTTCTGCGGCCATCTTTATGACAGCCATGCGGCGGGGAGTCTTTTGTCGGACAGCAGCCCTTACCGCAGCAATCTCCGGATTCAGGGAGATCAGGTGGGATACGGGTTCGATCGAGGATCTTACGGAGAGGGTTTGGGGGAAGATGAGTGACGAGTAGGCCGTGTCATCCAGGATGTCGCCCATGTTCCCTGAAGCCTCTATATTACGATACGATGATCGCAACGCTTCCTCGAACCCGCCGACATCCGGGGCAGTCCCGGACTCGTTGGGGGCTAATATAGCGTGAAACACCCTCGGTGTCAACATGCAACCCATACTTCTTGTGGCAGGAAGCATTTCCGTCCATTCCAAAGGTCTTAGAGCGGAGGCCACTTTGCAGATCTCTTCCTCGGTCAGACAGAAGGCAGAGATCGCGTCTTCCGCAGCCATGGGGTTCAACTCCAACCTGTCCTCCATCTCTGCCATCTTCCGGATAACTTCCCGTTTGAGGTGTCGGGCCGGGATACTGGCAAAGGTGGACAGGTATGGTCTCGGATAGTTGAGGCTGGCCGAGAACGCCTCCGCCCCTACCGGCCCGTCCGCCGCAACCTTCTGCAGACAGATAGACACTTTGTCCGCCGGCCGTATCCCTACATTGGACATCTCGTAAAAACTGGAGTTGGGGCTTAGTGCCACCACCTGGACACCATCAGGGGGGATCTGCAGTCTCTGATTACGCCAATGATCACACCGGACCATATTCATCCGACTGAACACGTGCGCGCACCTGGAACAAATGTCCAGGGGGCAGGTCGACCCCTGTGACCACATCAGAGGCACGCCCTTGTTGTACCTGTCGATGTCCTTGTCCCAGAGCTTGTGTGGAAGCTCCGCGATGACCTCACCCCAGTGCATGGTGGGGTTGTACCTCTCCCACACAACCTTCCCCAGAGACGGGGTGTCATACAGATGGTGCCGGTATATCCCCGCACCCTTGAACGTGTGGTGGGTGTCCTTGATCCCCTTCTCCAGCAGCACCTCGGAAGGTCTGCCTTTCTCGGGTTCCGGGATAGAAAACTTGCACCGGCCTTCGTTGTAGTAGTCGGCCTTGAGGTTCGGGCCATAATACTCGCCGGCGCCAAGGGAGATGATGAACAGGTAATGACAATCGGTTCGGAATTTGACCCCGGCCCGGAGAAGGTCATCCTTGAGAAGACCTATCCGGTCCATCTGCACGTTGTCGGGACCGTCCGAGGCTATCTTGAGTACTTCCGTGGATTGCCTGGAATCGTCGCGGATAAGGGGGATCTGGTTGAACTTGACCAGGGCTTTACGCAGCATGTCTTCTGTGAGCATGCGATTCCTCAGATATTGAACGGGGGCTTCCCGGCGTCTTTATCAATCAACTCCTCGACGGAAGCAGCCGGCACGTCAAATATACCTCTGTTAGATATCTGGTCGCGCTTTTTCTCCCACACGGAATCGTGGACCCGACCAGTATCTTTCATAGCCTTCATGGCTTCCGTAATACTACCCGCCAGCTTCATCCCTGCCGGCTTCAGCTGCCCCGCCCTGTGGGCTGACAGCAGGGTGATAAGCTCATCTTTGGTCATGCGCCTGGGGGCCCCGGAACCAAACCTGAAGCCCAGGTTAGCCAAGGTGGGCTTCAGGGTGTACTCCCAGGACTTATCGTCAAAACCAGCCTCGCTGGGTTCTGTCCCTGCCGCTCGTACGTCTGAGCTTACCCCCTCGTACAGCCTGTCGTTGGCCTCGTCTGCTTTTTCCTTGGCTGCCCGCTGTTCGGTTTCCATCTCCTTGATGGCATCTTCCCGCTGTTTGTCCTCTTTCTCGGTAGCCTTGGTTTCCTCGGAAGAGATGATGTCCCGGATGCCCTTGACCCGTTCCTTGTCGTCCTTGCTCTTCTCACTTATCGAATCACTTACCTTGCCACTCACCGCATCTCCGAGACGACGTGCCAGGCTGCCCACAAGCCCTGACAGATCTCCAGCGCCCTCACCCTTATCTATCCCGGCTATTCGATTCTTTTTAGACCGTTCCTCTCGATCCGCCGCGTCTGTCTTCTCGCCTTCCTTGCGAATCTTGTCCAGCTCGCCCTTTTCCTTAGCCCTTTTTCCGGCGTCGGTGGCCATGCTGCCCTTAGCCTGCATGGAGTACAGATCATCCACGCCGCTGGTGTTGATGTTGTGAAGCATCATATTGGCAAGTTTACGGGGAGACTCCAACAGTTCGGGGTTGGTTTCCATCGCGTAATTGAACGCCTCCTGGAGAGCCGGCAAAGAAAAGCTCTGGAGGTGGGGGTCGGCGATGATCGTCTCCATGAAGACGTTGCGGGCTTGCAGCCCCCTTATCTTGGTCATCACGTCCGCGGGAAGCAGGGTCTCGAGCTCCTTGACCTTACCCCGACCGCCCAGGCTACTCCGCAAGAGCTCGTCAATGGCTGCTCCGGGCCCTGATTCACCCCCGAGGCCCCTGTACGTGAGCGTGGATGCCAGATCCTCAGTAGGGCCCGCTGTCTTGAACAGCTGATCCTTCAATGCTAAAACCGACCGGACGCTGGCCGCACACGCTTGAGCTTCGGACAAATGGAGATAGATCGGATCCATAGGGAACACGGAATGGGACGCGGTTTTGATCACCTTGGGCATGCTCACCCCCAGGTGTCTACCTATGACTCGAAGAGCGGCAGACCCGGTTCCATCCCCGAACCCATTCAAAATCCGCCTGGATACCTTGATCTTGTCGTCCTTGGAGTATCTCTCGAACTCCGCCGCGGCTTTGAATAACTGCTCCCGCATCTGCATGGAGTGCTGTCGACCAGTAACATCCAGGGCCTTCCGAAGCGCCCCACGGAGATGGGTATTGTGTTCAACAGCTCGGCGGCCCCGGATGGCCAGGACCTCCCGATCGTGGTCACTCATCTTGGAGCGGTCCGGTACCCCCTCAAACGCCGAGGCAACTTTGCAGATGAACGCTGAGTCACTGATGATAAGACGGTCGGCCGGGGGGAGCGACTGAAGAGCGGTGTCGTTTGCGGTCTCGATATCCCCGGCTGCTTTTTCCACTCCGAGAATCCTGTCCGGGTCGGCGATATCAAACCGGGACACACCTTTATTCACACAACGGCAGCCAAGGTGAAACGCCTTGGATTTGTTGTAAGCCTGGCACGTCAGGCGGACCTCATTCGGGGATAGACTGAGTTCGTCCGCAGTCTTCTTTACCGCCAGGGTGGCGTCTTCGGTGTCCCGCGTGAGTTCGATAGCCCGGTACAGTGCACCCTCAACCCGTCGGATAACACTCATGATAAATGGCCCTATCTACCGTTGTGCGGTTTGCTTCCAGATAGCTTAAAAAGTCTCTATTCTGGGCTGCTGTTAATATACCCTGTAGAGAACAGTGTGCAAACCAGCACAAAAGCCAGTCCACACATCACCCCGGGCTTTCTCCGGAATCGGCCGCCTCTGTCCAGTCCACATCCACATAGTCCGCGTACCTGTCCACAATATCCCTCCGGGCCTCGGACGCCCCATCAATAATCCTGTGCAAGGTGCTTGTAATCGCACCCAGGGCTTCCAGTTTCGCTTTGTTACTGAGGACATCCATTTCCATATCCTGAGCCACCAGCATACTTCTGCCGGCTTGGATCACAGTCAGATGCTGCGTCAAGTATTCTGTCCGGCAGGTCGACGCTATCTGGAAAGCGTGTCTCCCCATCCTAGCCTTGATCAGATTGTTCACCCACTCCGCGTCCTCGTCGGTAAACTGCCCAGACGCCCTGGACAGGAACATCCTCTGATAGGCCTCGAATCCTCGGGAGAAGGCAGTGAGCTTTCCAAAGTAGTCATCGGTCGGGAGCATGCCCGTGCCCCTGGCCGACATGGCAAGTATGTTCAGGTGCATACTGGCCTCATTGTCTTTGTAGGCAGACACATCAAAGAACAGGTCCCGGTAGGTAGTGATTAGCTTGGCGTCTCTGCCTATTCCCAGGAACTCTGCAATATCAGCCGGCTCCAGGGAAGTGAGCAACATCGACTCTACCGCCTGCTTCCAAAATCCATAGTGACCACCGGCCTTGAATATCAAGGTGGATCTGTAGATGTCCGGGTATCTGGTCCTGGCCGTAGTCGGACCACCCAGCTCCGGCACATAGCAGGTGGCGTAGTAGGTGGCGGCCCTGAGGAGCTTACCGTCGCGGGGGAGCTTCAGCTTTCTGAGGGTAGTAAAGCTGGGAAGGCGCGTGGTACACGTAGACGCCGCCCTAAGTGCAGCTATCCACCGCCACGTGGGTGGACGCATACCTGCAGGTACATCTGTCAATGTGTCGACAGCTAACATTCACGTCTCCATCCGACCATACCAGAGATCTCACGCCCCGTCTCCAACCTCTTCGGCCAGCATACCGTCCATGCTGTTTTCCAGAGGTCCATGCAGGTCGGTGAAGTTCTCCTGTGCCCGGAGGATGAGACTTCCCAGCTCCTTGAAGTTGGTCTTAATAGCTTCCATCAACCGATCAGAGTCCTCGGACCCGTACTGGTCGATCATGTCGTCCCACTGCCAGGCCATTCGAACAATCGTCCGGCCGCATTCATCCATGGCCCGAATCCACTGCAGCAATGTTTCCTTGCTGATGATATCACTGGAGACTACATCGAACAGCCCCTTCATGGCCTGGATGTCAAACAGGTCCTGGCTCCCCGACTCCGACGCGCGCTGTACGGCTCTCCTGGAATCCTGCAGCAGAACACCATATTCCCTGGCGCCGGAGATCACGTTAATCTCAGGACGGGTCTCTGTAGCGGTCATGATATGGGGGTCCGCCCACATTGGACGACGTTCCTCGGCTCTCTTGATGAGGAACCGCTCTTTGTGATCTTCGCCCTCTTCCGCCTGCTTCAACACGTGCCTGGCTGAGCCCGGCATGAGACCGACATCGATAACCAGCCGGCGGAACTCGCGCTCCGAGGAGTTTATCCCGGAATACGCGTCGTCTACCTTGACACTGGCCATGGATCCTTCGCAAAACACCTCGAGAGATTCCATACCCGCCGTCTTCATCAGAGTCTGGGTGAAGTCGGAGGGATGCCCAAGCGTGAACACCGATTCAGGCACCATCACGATCCGGATCATCTTCACTTCCGTACCAAGGGCCATCGTAGTTGCCCCGAACTTGATACCGGGTGTATCCTTCGGGAACAGCAAGGTCACCTTGGGCTGATCCGTAACGTACCGACGCGTGTGCACCGGGGGCCGCATCCGGGGTACTCTCATCGGAGACACGTCCGTATCCACCTCCGAGGCGTTGATCTCGTACACTTCACCCTTGGACCACACCCCGAAGCTGCCGGAGAATACGGAGCCGTCATCTTCCTCGTCAATAGGGGGGCCTGGCCAGTCGGTTCCGGGCTGACTGGTGGTAAGCTGTTGGGGAACTTCCGGGTCGTCCTTGGTATTCTTCGCCCATTTCCGGAAGGTGCTCTCTTTCAACTGCTGTCCGACATCGAATTCATCGACCTGGCCAATATCGGTGACGAAGACCTCGTTGAAGTCGTACATCATCGCGCGATCGGCCTTGTCCTTGAGAACTACCAGCACCTTGACACCTGCTGGCTTCTGGGTGGTCCTTTTCACACTCTGACCTTCAGTGTCGTGCGCTCGACGTTTCACCCTGCAAACCCAGGCATCTTTCAGCGAGCCGTCGTACTGCAGGACTCTGCAGTAGCCGTCCACGGAAGCGTTGGACAGCAAATCGGACGCGGTTTTGAACGTGTGTAGGGTCGTGTGGGCCGGCCGCCGATCGATAATGAAGCTGCCGTGCTTCATCAGTTGTCGCTTGTCACCAGGGGACAGCAGTAAGGCATCCGGATCATCCAGGGCAGTTACGATCTTGAGTGCGCCACGGGTCATGGGGACGCTGGTTTCCTCCGCGGCTACCTTGTTGAACCGGGTCTTGGTCTCCTTCAGAAGATCCGCCAGGGTATGATCACCCCCGTAGATCCTCTGGAACGCATCCGCAAACTCAGGGTAGTCCAGAGCGGTCTTGCAGATGGTACCAAGGGCTTCCGGGCTGTGTCGGAGAACGTCGAGCAAAGTGCCTTTTATCCAGGCGTCCCCTGGGGTACCGGACAGCATGCCCTTGATAACCGCTGGCGTGGCCACTCCGCCATCTTCACCCGCAGTCTTCAGTGCATACGGGAACGTGTTTGAATCCATGATGATGTTTTCCGGCATGGCGACGGCGCGAACCCGGACATCATTCGACCCCAGCACCTTGCCGAACAGGCCCTGACCCTTGGACTTAACGGCATTCACCCAGTTCTGAACAGCCGGGACCATGATCTTCTGTTCCGGTATCCACAGGCACTCGAAGCCGGTGAACTTGCCCTTGTAGTAAATGACGGGGATATACGCTGGCACGTTGTTGATCATGAAGGCATAGACCCCGAACGCCTTTGTCCCGGGCTCGTCGCGGTCTTTGAGTTCGAACCCAACGGCATGATCCATGAGGAATGGAACAGTCTCTGTCAGACGGTCCTGAGCGAGACGGCTAACTGTGTCACTGAACGTGTTCTTACCCATCTGACTTCTCCTGCTTCACTGCCTCTTCCGCGGATTGTTCCGGTGCATCAACGTAAGTAGCTGCCCCTTTCAGGAAAGAGGGTACGTCATTCGTAGTCACATCGACCTGTCTAGTCCGGTTCAGGGTTCGCATAGGATCCATTCCCCTTACCAGATAGTTCGTCGGATCCCTGGGGCTTGTAGATCCGGTCTGGACTGCGTTCAGAAACGACCGGTGGAGCCCAAACCCCGCCATCCTGGCTTTCCAATCCTGGTGGATGGCCATTCTGTCCGCCGCTCTCTGCATAAGAGGCTCAAAACCGGGGGGTTTGTCATGCACAACTATATTGCTTATCCTGTACTTTTCCAGCTCGGAGGCCACTCTAGGGGTTACCCGCGTACCTATCGTGTAGTGTAGAGCTGGCCTCTCGAGATACTTGCCTGTGGATTCTACAGGTCGCCGGGACAGGGACCCTTTGCGAGGTTCATACTCCCCCTGCATCTCGGAATAGGTGAGAATCTTCCCGGGGGTGTATCCCTGCACTCCGTCTGGATCTGTTATCCTGACATAATCCACGAAGCCCCTGGCCAGGTGCTCACTATTGCGCAGACTAACGGGACTGTTGTTATCCCTCAGAATCTTGAACTGTTGCTGGGCTACTTCCCTCCGGCCTTCCCCTATGCCCTTCAGCCGGACGATGTCCCGGGGGTTCAGGTCCCCGTCAGTCAAAGGATCTCCAGCCTCCACAGTGTCTCCCTTGGACACCAGCAGATCCCGGCCCGGGGGAACATGCACTTGCTGGCCCCCCACTTTAATGTAAATGCCCCCTTGCGGCGCTTTGCGGATAGCGTCGACAGTTCCGTCGACGGGGGCCAGAGACGCTCCCTTGAAGGAGTCTCCCATCTGATACAGCTGGTTGACCTGATCAAAACCAGTCAGGTTGACATCATCTATGCCGGCCGTCCCACCTCTGTGCTTGGCCGCCAAGCCCAGTTTCTGGGTAAGAGGCTCAGACATGGTGTTGGCCGCCGTCACGCCGACGTAACTGTTCAGGGACGGGAACTTGTCGTTCGGACCTTTACCGGAACAGAGCTGACACACACCTATCCTCTGCTGACAGGTGAGGGGACTCCGATACACGATGTCCTCATTCCCCAGGTCGGCGGCAACGCCCTCAGTGATGAGGGTTCCGTTCGGATAGTTCCCAGAGGGAGCGGCCATAACCTTGCCGAGTAGCTCCGGATCCGAAGCCACACCAGGCTCTCCCACATCCACCGCTCCACAATCCTTGCCCGTAATCTTCACGTCGCCCGCCAGCAAGGCCAGCTGCTTCCCCAGATAACCGGTCTTCGCCGTCATGAACTGTACGTTGGCAAATCCCAGCATACTCCCATAGGCCCCCGCCAGGTGTTCCGCCGGGGTTATCCCTTCCCCGTATCCATGGACTCCGGGAATGGGGATGACCTTGCCGGCACTGTCTATGTTCAGCATGTCCCCGGCCAGAAGCTGCGCCAGCTGGACGGGATTGCCTTTGATACCCCGCTTGACGGACAAGGCGAAGGTGTTGCCGTCCCGGGCCGCCATGTCCAGGACCTCGGCCCTGATATTGTCCCCTTCAGTCAGGAGATACTCGGAGATCTTCCGCTGCTTGGTTTCACCGTCAACCCCATCCTTCTGCATGATGGAGTGAATGTGAGCCCGGACCTTTTTCATGTGAGCCTGCACCTCTTTGGGAGGTATGGCGTCGGAGATGGACGGGGAGGTGTCCCTGCCGTAGTCTGTAACTGCTCTGGCCGCGAGGTTGCTGACCTTGCTGAGGACGTCCGCGTACTGCTCCGGATACCGGCGTGCGAGTTCTCCGAACAAAGCCGTTGACTTCTTCTGGTCAATAGGGCTGTACGCGTAATGCCTGAGGTCCTCAGGCAGAACACGGGCCAACATAATTTGTCCAACAGTTTTCAATTAGGTCATCGCCCTACCTATTCTGCTGACTATACTCGGTACTTTACCGGCAGCCCCTTCGATAGCATCGTCCACTGCTAAAACGAGCTGTCGGGACGCGCCACCGTGTCTCAACTGTCTGTACATCGACGTAAGCCAGTTCCCGGTACCGGTGGGACCTTGCAGTTTGTTCAACAGGGCCCTCCTGGCGGGTTGATTCCCCAAAACAGCCCTAGCTCTGGCTGGATTACTGGCTATATCCAGGGCGGCCGTTCTCCTAGCCAAAGCAGAGCCGCTCTTTACAGGGTCAGCCCCCCGGAGAAGACCCTTGCTTACCATATTGCCAAACCGCCATCTCTGAAACAGTTTGTTACCAAAGATCGCCCCCGCAGGGTAAGCGACGGGATGGGCTCCCACAGTACTTCCTACCTTTTTGGCCGCCGCTACTATCCCAGCTCCAGGTCTGTGGCCCAGAGGTGGCTCGCCCTGCGAGCTCATCACCATGTAAGCAATGATCGCACCCAGGGCAGCACCGGAGAGACCCCCCATAGCGCGATTGTCCTTGCCGGCCACTGTGGCCCCAAGCCCACCGCCAGCCAACCCCATTGCCACCATGGGCAGGTACTTGGTAATGGCCGCCTGCATCTTCCTGTCTTTCATGTCCTTAATCGGCTTAAGGTTCATGATCCAATTATTGATCCGGTCGGCGAACGGTATGTCCTGGGCTTCGGCGGGGGCAGGTTGATCCGCTGCACCCGGGGCCCCCTCGGGAGTGGTGGGCACTTCGCCTTCCGCGGCCATCTTGCGAAGCTGTCTGAGCCAGATGTCATTCATCATACTGTTCCTTGTGTTCCCGGTGTTGCGGGAGCCGTGGGCTTGGTCAGCCACGGCATCTTCACATCAGGCGCCTGGTACCCACGTTTCTGAAAATACTGATTACGGTGCTTGACATCGGCCGGGGTAAACGGTCGAAGAGCTCGGAAAAATGCCGGGTTCCGCTCCTGATAATTATCTGCCATAAGAGACGGAGCCAGGGTCGGGTCCAGATAGGCCAACCTGCCTGCCTTCTCCATCCCGGGTATGGCCGACGCCAGGGTTCCTGCAATGGTGGCGGGCATAATCTTACGACTTAGACTGGCCAACGCTCCCGTACCTTTCGAACCGGTAAACGGGATGAAGTTGCCTATCAGCCCAAGAGAATTCAACCACTTGCCCTTGGTGTCACCATACCGGAAAGATCGGGACAGCTTGCCCCAGCGATCATTCTTCTTGATGTCATACCACCCCAGTCCCAGCCCTAGTGCCAGGAGCAAAGGCCACGCGCCCTGCTTGACGATCCCGTTGGGATCAACCTTCCTAGCTATACCGGCGTGTACGCTCGAACTTGTCCAGTTCATCCTTGAAACGCTCCCGGAAGAATTGTATATCCTTGCTCAATGATTCCATACCATCATCTCCCGCTACCTTGTCCAGACTGGGTCCGGAAGAATCGCTTGGGGGCGGGACGTGGGTGGCGGCCTCATCGGTGAGAAGGGCGTCAATAGCATCCTTCGAATTCCCGGGGCCTGCCTCTGGCGGATCTTCTACAACACCCCCGTCGGAGGGGGCACCGGATCGTTTCAGACGGGTATTCTCCTCTTCCAGACGGGAGACCTTATCCTTCAGCGCGTCCACGTCCTGGCCGTCGCCAGCCTGGGCCCGTCCGGATTCCACAGCTTTGGCGATAGCCTCATCCAGGTCCTCCGAGGAGACCAGCACCGCGTCTTCAGGGATGGCCGGTGACGGGGGGACACCGGGAGGCAGTTCCTCGGTTGGGGCACCACCCATACCAGGAGGCATGGCCCCACCCATTGCCGCCATTGCCGCCATGGGGTCCGGGGGTGGGGCACCACCCATACCAGGAGGCATGGCCCCACCCATGTCAGGAGGCATTCCAGGAGGCATGGCCCCGCCCATTGCCGCCATGGGGTCCGGGGGCGGAGCGCCACCACCCATGTCAGGAGGCATTCCAGGAGGCATTCCAGGAGGCATTCCAGGAGGCATTCCAGGAGGCATCATGGCCCCACCCATTGCCGCCATGGGGTCCGGGGGCATGGGATCTGCCGCTGTTTTCTTGACAGGCTTGGGATTGAGTAGGGAGTCTATCATGAGGGGACCTCCGTATTTTTCTTGGTTCTATGCGACATGATCTGATTGAACGCGCGTACGGCGACCACGGCGTCGTTGGTGGTCATGTCTTCTCCTGTCTTCCGGAGATGCTGCCGCCGGCGAATGTACTCAGCCACGGGATCTGTCGTGTAGAGATCGACGGGTTTACCAGCCCGTTCCTCCGCCAGCTTGCGTAACCGGTCTTTCGTTCCGGTTACCAGATCCAGGGTCCGCTGCTGTGCCTTAGTAAGCATTTTCATGATGACCTTCCAGTTTAGTGTCGTCCACCCATAATGTAACTGAAGACACCCTGCTTAGCAATCACGCTCCGATAACAGGACTGTCGAAATCAACTTCGTCCCGATTATACTTCCCCGCCAGCTGCTCCACAACGTCCCCGATTCCCACTGTGGCACTCTTCTGTTTTTGACCTGAAGGGCTCCGGGTCAGGATATTGAGGCCATGCACCACATCCTGTGAAGGTGCGAAGGTAGGCCGTCCCTGTTCGGAGATCAGGTTCTTCGACGGCATCATCTTGTCACGGATCTCCTGAACCGCCTGCTGCGTCACAGGGACCGTGATGGACATCTGGTCGCCGTCGAAGTCGGCGTTATACCCCCCGCAGACGTAGGGATTGATACGGATGGCATGGCCTTGAACCAGCTTGGCATTGAATCCAAGAGTGCTATACTTGTGCAGAGTAGGCGCTCTGTTCAATAGCGCCGGGCGATCATCCATAACACTGATCATCGCATCTCTTGCTTTGGGATCACGATCCTCGACCAGCTGAACCGCCCGCCGCGGCGGTACCCCGCGCTGCACAAGCTTGCGGACGGTAAAGGGTTGGTAGATCGTCCAGGCCTGGGATTCCGGGACCCCGACCTCATCCAGGCCCAGCTTGGGGTCTGGGACGATCACCCCGAGCCCGTAAATGTCTATGTCTGCCCCCATCACTCGCCTTTGAACCAAGGAGTTACCACTTACACAGGTGACCCCTTCTCGTCTCACGAGCAACAACCCGTTGGGGACGGTTACACAATGGATTCCCCCCTCATATTGAACCTTTCTGCACTCTTTTCCTTTGCCTTCAGCCGTAGCATAGTGGCATGTACAGATGCTTGCTGCATATTGGGTTTGTTGGTGTAAAGGTTCCCCGTCGAGGATACTCGATAACTTGATAGGTACTCCGATTTTGCACCCCAGCTCCACAAAATTATCCATAAGCCTGGGAGAGGTGGTACTGAACCCGTGCCATTCGTAGAATCCATGGGTATACCGGTGCCGGGTTCCCGATCCCGGGTGCATCTTGGTCTGGCGTTTAGCTCCATCTCCTGATAAGTACCCTTTCAAGAGAGCTTTCAACAACGAGCCGTCCCAGTTCAGCACGCCCCTACTCAAATGTTTATTGGACGCTCCCTTTCCAACATTCAGTACCAACCAGTCAACCAGTCTCTTATCTTTTATACTCCATACAAACTGGGAGTCGTAATTACACTTATACCCGTCGGCTCGAGGAACCCGCGGATATTCCAAAGACGAATACCTAAGGCCCATTGTTGCCACCAACTTAGCAATACGCTTGCAATATTCAGCATTCCCAACTACTCGTTTGCCGTTCTTGGTTGGGCACTGACTTAATTCAACAGCATCCCCATCACTGTGGACCCACCCCTCGGCTACCCAATATCCGACAAACTCCGCAAACTCCTCTGGGCTGCACGATAGCCAGTCGGGAATAGTTGTAGATCCGTCGAAGCCTTCTGCCGTCCGTAACATCTTCATTCTGGTACCGTCGTGCACCATGTCCTCAGCATACACATAGTTCCATCCCGCGGATAGATCCTTGTTCCCTTTATGGTTCTTATGCCTCACCCAATTCCGGTGGTTTGGCGTGACCAGCAAATTCGCTTTTCCTCGAAAATCGATGCTGATCATCTCTCCAGCATAATCACTGTGGATTATATCGGATGGTTGATGGTACTCCAGCTTGTGTGTGAAGGGATGGACCGTAGCAACCAGAGCCTGTCCCTGATAATCCTTGAAAGGTACCCATCCCTGGTCTGTGAGGAGTTCAGTTTCATCGTCATAGCAATTCTTGGGACTGCCTTTGCCCAGAAGGGCCTGTAGGATTCCGCCCACCTTGGCCTGCTGCAGTTTCGGGGACGTCGGCGAAGCTGTCCCCACCACCGCCTTCAGGGAGTCATACACGGCCTTGCGCGCTTCCGGAAGCATCTCCGGGATCGTGTCCCGGTACTCACCGAAGTCCTCCGTCTTGAAGTACAGGTCACGGTACAGCCTGTTCACGTCCGGGACCAGGTTGATGTTCTTCATCTTGGTTATGGGGCGGAACTCTGCCGGCAGCACAGGGAGCCTGGCCAGCAGGAATTCTCTCGGGTGAATGTTCTGATCCTTCATTGCCTGCAGGAATCCGAACTTTCGATAGGCGTGATCACGGCGGGTTTGGGACCCGGAGACTATGTCCCGCCTGGCGTCTGCCATCGCTACATCGACATCCAGTTTCTCCAACTCAGCCGCCAAGGACTTACCGTCCTCTCCGGCCACCAGCCGGTCGAACTGCTTTCCAGTCAACCCCAGGAGCAACTTCACCGGAGTCTCCATCACCGGATTCAACATCGGCTCCGGCAGCTCCATGTACGCAAACTTCCCCCCGGTAAGCTCGGGGTCAAACAGGCCTCCGCGGATCGGTCTCATCTTCTGGTCATAAGTGGCCGCCGACTGCAGCTTGCGGTCCCCTGTCAGCTCCTCGGCCCTGTCGGAGGTCATGGCGTAAACGGTATCACCGTCTCCGGTCTCCCGGAGATCGACGCCGGCCGCTTGAATCAGACCCCTGAACTTCTTGTAGACCTCGGGGGTGTTGGGTATGGATGGGGTTCTGCCAGCTTTGAAATCACTCCACAGCTTTGAGTTCTGCTGCCCGTGAATAAGCTTCAGATCCATTAGAGCCGCATCAGCACCATGGGATGTGAAGGCCCGGATCTCCATGCTATTGGAAACACATACCCCGGCCACGGCGTATGTGTGAGGCCCCTGTACCTCTATATCGTACACCGGGAAGGTCCTCGCCTTCTTTGGGTGCTGAAAAGGCCGTATGCTCTTCACAGTGGCCGCTACCGGCCCTAACTCGCTGCCCCCGGAGTACTTCACCGGGGGCTCATCTTTCTGCATCTCCAGAACCTGCCTGCGCAAATAAAGCTTGCTCTTAGGTATAGCCTCTCCGGGGATATGCTTGGCTATAAACCGTATCAACTTTTCGCAGTCTGCCCGGGTATATGTGACCAGCACATTCTGATCAAAGTCATACCCGACCTCTCTCTTTTCAGGTGTCCTATCCTTACAGGCCTGTACTGTAAAGCTGATGCCTATCCTATCCTTCAGAAACCCGTTCAACAGATCTACTTCCGCCGAACTATATCCATTAACCGCCCACCCCGCACACAGCCGTACCTGCCCCTTTTTCTTAGGCCGGCTACTAAGCCACCCGTCGTCCAGATACCACAGCGCTATGCCGAGATCTGAAACCTGCTCCAGCCAATCCGCTGTAACCTTCTTTGTTCCAGCCTCCCCCGAGTAACACAGAGCCCAGGCCTCACTTATCAGTTCCGGGTGACCAAAGCTCACGGTGCTGGCTCTGTATTCTCTGACCTCGCCCCCTATTTCTTGCTTGTGAACATGCCGAGAGGATACCCTAGCCAGCAGTCCAGAAAACAGTGTTTGCTTGAACCGAGTGTATGCCTCCTGTTTGGTGGAATGCTCACAGAAGAACTGTCCTTCAGCTGTCGACCCCTGACGGCCACACCACGCATCTCCCAACAGAGTTCCAAACAACGCACCTCTCTGCATATCGGAAGGGACTGCCCCCCAAGTAGTGAGCTTATCCCCCACTTTCAGTTGATCCGCTCTCACCTTCTCACCGGATCTCAGGTACACCTTATGGTTCCGCGTGGGATACATCGACGACGAATGCTTTCTTCGTTTATGTTCTGCACCTACAGACGCCGCCCCGGATATATCTACCGTCAGCAGATCCTCTTCCGTCCCCTCGTATGTAAACCAGTTACTCACCGGATGGAACCCCCAGGTACCTGTGGTGTGATCAAAAGTCCACACATGTTCCCTTAGTTTCTTCTCAACTATTTCCGAGATACGCTTCTCCCCATACGGTGTGAGAACCTTCTGATAACCGGGGAAACAGCCTATGTGTTTGGCTCCGGTCTCACCACCTCGCAACGGCGTACCCTCGGACGAGTACCCACCGGTTCCCCGGGCCTTGGCCTTTATCTCGGCCAGCTGCTGCATGCGATAGAAGGGCATGACCCCGGTGGACACCGACGGAATAGTCCGCCCGGTGAGGGGATCGTAGAGATCTTCCCTCTCCGATATTCCATGCTTTTTCAGCTCGTCCTTGGTGAACTGGGAGATGGTAGTGTCATCGTCAATGAAAAACCCGGGAAGCTCATAGGGGACCCCGGTCTCCCTGACCACTTTCCCCAGGGCTGCCACCGACAGCTGGGGAGGGTTCAATCGAGACTCAATAGAATGGGGGTTGAGCATGACCTCCAGGGGTCTACCCTTGGAGTCAACCGGCATCTGGTCATCCGGGAGTATCAGGCTTATAACGCCTTTCCCACCTTGGCTGATGCTCAGCTTGTCCCCGACCTCGGCATTAGCTTCGGTGACGACATCAACGATTACCCCGTCCTCCCGCTTGACCGCCCTGACCACGCGGCCGGGTGTGGGGTGTTCCCAGGTCTTGGATGCATCAGTGAGAAGGGGACGGTCCATGGTGGCCTCCTCCGGCGTCCGGGTGCGGATACCAAGATAGAGGGGATCCCCATACTGAAGCACCGTTCCCTCTTTCACCACCCCGCCATCGTCCATGGTCTTGAACTGCGCCGGGGAATAGCTTCCCGGGAACTTCTGCATGAAGACCTTCCGGTCCAGCACATTGTCGTCGTCGACATCAAACTTCGGGCTCAACATCAACCGGACTTTCGTCTTCTCGGCGGCGGACTCGCTGATTACGTGACCATCCTCATAGGTGTACAGTCCATACGGTAGATACGCCATGCGCAGATTCTTTACCAGGGCGGCGTCCCCGGACTTATCGACAAAGTCACTGCGAGCTAACAGTTGCCCCTGGGTAACCTTCTGTCCCACCTTTACCTCGGGGTAGCTGTGGTGGTAGGTCTTCCTGGCATACGGCCTGTAATCGTACAAGGGTGCGACAGTTGTCCCGCCGCCGGCTGTTCGGATGACTACCGCATCCTTGGTCAGCTTCTCCACAACCCCGTCGGAAGGGCTTCTGATAGCCCCCATATGCTTGCCCAGCACAGCCTCCGAATAGGTGTCGTTTACTTTGGTACGAACCAGAGGTTTCTCCCCCGCAACCATGGGCAGGGCCTGACTGATGAACTTGGCGCCCATCAACTGCCTCATGCCCTTCACCCCAGACTTCATCTGAATGGAATCCGCCACCGCACTGGCTACATCGTCGGCGTTGGGAAGGATGAAGGTTACCTTGGTCCGGGGTACGATCTTTATCTCTCCCTGGTCCATAGCATTCACGTATTTGTCGTCCTTCCCCGTGGTCAGCATGTCGGGGAAGCCCACTACCCCGGCGGCGGCCTCTTTCATACCCACCCACCGCGTGTCCCCAATAGACGTATCGAGGAACTTCCTATACAGCTGCCTATCGGGCCCGATGCGGACCCCCCTGGCCAGGTGCATGTCCAAACCGACGCGATTCGACTCCGGAGTCCGGACTAAGTCAATGTATCCGTAGTAAGAGGGATGAATCATTCGGGCTGACATGGGCGCGGCGTCCACACTGGAGATGCCTCCGTCACCGAGCCAGCTAAGCCGGTGGGCCTGATTGTACATGTCCAGGGGGTTGATCTGCTCCAGTACCTGCTGGGTACCACTGTTGGTGAACATGTCCGACACGTAGGGATTCAGGGGAGCCGTAGGTACCGCGGAGAGATCACCTTTGTTGGTCACCTTCCACAGGATGTTACGCATTATCCCGGTGCGATCGCGGGTTATGGCATCGGCAAGCCTGTCCGGCGCCGTCCAGACCGATTGATACGCCAGGCTGTCCCGGGCGTCTGGGGGTCTTTCATCCCGATACATTTTGGACACATTGCCGGCAGCGTTGGCCAACATCTCCGGAGTCAGGTTAGGAGACCGGACCCCTGTTGTCTTCTCGACGATCTCCGGAGTAACGGTGCGGTACCCGAACCAAGCCCGTAACCCTCTCTGGGTGTCGGTCAGTCCCGGGGAGTCGGGGGCTTGGCCGCTCTCTATGCGGACAAGACCCTGCTCGGATACATCTTTCACCCAGTTCTCGAAACTTGAGGGCACCTTTGCCTGTCGGTTGGCCCCGAACACCGGGCCCCACTGCCCCTCCAGGTGTTCGTCCGGGACCCCCATGCGACGAAGTAGGTGGTAGGCGGGTATCTTGCGGCCCTTGATCTGGAAATTCAAGACACCGGTACCGGGGTCCATGGCGATCTTGAAACCTCCCCCGCGCCCCGTAGTAATCTGGGCCTGGGGGATACCTGCTCCGGACATGCCGATATAGATTCCGGGATCGGTGCGGGGCTGGTTAACCAGGCTCATCTCCGTGCCATCCAGAACATACGTGCCGTCATCAGTGAAATAGGGAACATGCATCAGCGTTCGCTTCTGCGACTTCGTAACCACCTCCCCGGTGTCGTTGTCAGTCAGCTCCAGCTTACCATCCATGGTCCGGAACAGTGACGTTCTCTGCCGAACGGCATTGGTTATGTCCGAGGGAGTAAACACGGGATCGTCACGCCAGGTGGGGTCGGTGACCCTGAGGGTATACTTGGCGTTTGTAGTGGGCTCCAGGTTTTTTACAGCCCGTTGAGCCTGCATAAACATATGCTCACGCATAGCCGGGAAGTCGGCCGGGTCCAGAAGATCACTCTCCTGCAGCACAACCGGGTCTACCTCGGGCTCTGCCTCTGGCACTGCAGATGTCTGCAGTAGATTCTGTATGCGGTTTTTTGCGGTCAGATCCGGCATGGAAGTCTCCTAGACTACCGACAGAGCCCCGGTTCGAAACTCCTCGGGGCGAGGTTGTTTTGGGCCCCTGCTCCCAAACAGCTTCTGCGTTCCCGTGGACATGGACAGCTCCGGGATCTTGCCCGACTTGGTGGTCTGGTCCAGTTGTCGAATCAGCTTATCGTAGGCTTCCCGCTTTTCATTGGTCTGGTCTTCAATATGCTCCCCTACCTTGTACCCACCAAACAACAGCACCAGGGCCGCAACCGGCAGCAGCTGCCCCATTGCGGTCAGTAAGCCAGCTGTTTTGGTGATCATCTCCAGCTCTTCCTCGGCGTTCTTGAACGTTCGATTCTGCTGCAGCAAGCCGAACTGTTCCGCATCCAGCAGATTCTTCTGGTCGGCAATTTCCTTGTCCAGTGAGGCACCCCGGGACTTGTCGGCCATCTTATCAGCCGCCATGAGAGAGACTCCGCCCACCCCGGTAAGCAAAAGCAGAGCCGCCGCCGGAAAGGTAATAGACCGATCAGTCCGGCCAAACCCAAGCTTATCCGCTGCCCTGAACGGGAGCTTTACAGACTCTGATAGCAGAGTGCCAAATGCAGAGTCTCCGGCTATCTTTCCCAGGTCCTGCTCCTTATTCTCCAGCCGGACATCGTCCAGGTCTTCATCCAAAGATACAATCGGCCGTCGGGCCAATGCGGCTCTCCGCATGACGGCTTGACGCTTTTCAGTCTCACTGTTGGTGGCTCTGGAGGCAACCGCCCGGGCCAGGAAAGGAAAAACCAGGGCCAGGCCCGCCAAGCCTGTGAGGTCCCTCTTCTCCCGCCTACTACGCTCCTTATCATGCGCTTCCCTCATGACGTTCTTGTTGCCGAAGAGCCTCTTCCAGAATCCCGGGGCGACATAGGGTTTGTCTTCATCGGCGATATGGATAACACTGAACAGTACGCCTAGTTGGTCATTGTTCATTCTGGGGCTCTCCATCTACGGACTCCGCGGGCTTCTGCCCTTCTGTTCCGTCGGTCGGGGAAGGCTTACTGACACGGGGCGGGCTAGTATACATGCTGGATACTCTTATCAGTCTTTCAGGGGGCTCCACCGGGGACAGCTCCTCTGCCACTGGGGTCTCAACCTCTGGCGGAGGGACAGTCTTGGGTTCTGGCTCGGGGTCTGGCTCGGGTTCGGCAGCCAGCCCCTGAATCAGAACCGGGTCACCTTTATCCGACTTCCTTCTGGCCTTCAATCTTTCCTTGTCGGGGGCGGTAGCAGACACATGACCGGGATCACAGCAATATTGCTCGGCGAAGATAATCGTGATCCAGTGCTCGAAGAGCTCGGGATCGGATACCAAAGTCACCAGGCCATTGGCTTTTGCGCTGAGAACGTCGGCCAGTGTATCCCTGTCACCCTCCTCCCGGAGATCCAAATGATGCACCCGCACTTCTGTACGAAGTTCTGGTTGCATGTCCTTGCGGTAAATACCTACGGCTCCCCGCCAGGGATACCGCGTTCCATCTAGTTCAAAAAAAGACATCAGATATGGATCTCCCTGGAGGCCTCGGATAATACAGTGGACGCCCGGTTCTGGCCACCCTCTTCCAGTTCCTTGCGCTTGGCTGCTCTGATAGCGGCCAGGCGCCGGGTCTCCAGTCTGCCGGCTTCTATATGGGACAGCAGCATTTCTCTTCCCAGATTCGACACGTCCTGATCCGACGGCGAGGTCATTCGGCCCTTGGCGTACCCGCCCGCGGCTCCAGTGAGAAACGGCAACAGGAGCAGTCCCCACAGGGCTGTTTCACTCACGGTCCCCAGCAACCCTCCGGCCACTGATGTCGCTTTAGATCCCACAGGCATGTTCAGATCTCCATATGTTCGGCAAGACTCTTAATGAGCCCGGTATTGGCAACGGCGCCAGCCAGCCCACCGGTAAGAGCCAGCCTTTTCAGGGACTGAGGCGGTAGCGCCAACGCCGACCCCAACAGTTTCCCGGTCAAATATGCCGGCACGAACCCGGCCCCTGCCTGCAGCGCCGATACCGCCAAATTGAAAGGACTGAACCGTCCCGGCACATCGGAACGCTTTCCCGCATCCCCGACCAGCCCTCTCACCTTATTCCTGGCAAAAGGGTCCATGTACAGGTCCTGATCCACAGCATGCGTGGCTCTAGCTGTATCGATAGACGGTAAGAACCCGGACATGCGATCCTCTCCGGAAGTTTTGTTCAGATCGTGGAGAAGATCATAGGAGGGTTCGTACTTGACGCCTTGTAGCCGTCTCTGATGTTTCAGCAGTCTCTGCAGCATCTGCTCCGGGTTCTTGCTCCAGTAATCACGCTGGAACAGGCTCTTCATGATCGCTTCAGGGGAACTCATGTCCAGGCGTCTCGAGCCGGTATAGGAACCTGCCAGGGCTCCAATAAGCAATCCCGCGTTTCGTAGTCGCTTCCGCGCGGCGTCCTTGTCTTCCTGGCTCATGCTGCTACGGCCTGTGAGGGGGCCGGCCGCCAGATGCCCGGTCAGTCCCCCTACAGCAGACAAGGCGGCAACGTTGGCAAGTGCGCTAAGCGCCCCCACACTGCCTACCGTCTTGCCATAGATGTTACGCTCGGGCATCTTTTCTCCTGCTGGAATGATGCGGGTAATATAACCGGCACACCTGCTCTAGGCAAACTTACATCTGCCCTGCACGTAGAGCCTGCGTTCCCATCTGCGCCGCCTGATCCTCAGCCACTGCGATCGAGTCCATTACAAACATGTGCAGGGCATTGTTCTGCTGCTTGATGTTTTCGGTGATGATTCCCCGCTGGGGTATTGGCACCGTAAGGATCTGGGCGGCAATGGCCTCTCCCAGCGCCCTGAGCTGATCTACTGAGGTCAAACCGGCCAAACCACCCGGGGGTAGGCTGATGCCGGCGAGTTCGGGGATACCGAGGGTGGCACCGGCGTCCTCACCACCTACCATTGGTGCAGAAGCGGCCATACCCGGGCCACCAGGTGCCTGACCGGGTGCCGGGGCCGCCTGACCCCCCTGCAGCTCTCCTACGGTTGCCTGTAGGGCCTGGTCCGCCGCGGTCTGTGTCTTCATCTGCTTCGCCTGGGCATCCGCATCTTCCAGCAGACGATTTATTTGGACTGACGTATCTTCTCTGGCGTCGGTATCATCTTTATCCAGGGCCACCTCCTCTTCGAAGCGAATCATGTCGTCTTCGAAGTCGCCGTCCAATCCCGTGATACGGTTCTGGGTGTAGTCAGACACCTTGCCTTCTGCAGACCGCGCCTGGATGAGATCGATCACCAATGGATCCACCACCATGGACGTGGGCGTGAACTTAGCCTGAGTCGACGGCCACTGCTTCCGCTCTCCGACTCTGTCAGTCAACCAGTCCATGGCCTCATTGAGCTTGGAGATGTAGCCCACCCACCGGTTCTCAAATACCTTGGCCCCGAACATAGTCGGAGTTGCTACCATGGCATTGATGCCACCTTTATACAGCTCCGGAAGAATGCCCATCTCCTGAACAAGTCTGTCGATGGCGGCTTCCAGCTGCTCGGGAGTAATCAGCGTACCCGCCTCAGCACCAAGCAACTGATAGTTCAAGGGGAAGGGGCTTACCGCTATCTCCTCGGGGTGGAGGCGAAGCCGGGTTATCACAGCCTGCACTTTGGCCTTGAACTCGGATGGGCTCATCAGATTACGATAGTCCAGGCTCATCTTCGCGGCACTGCCGGTACGCTCGGTCAGGCCCCGGGATTCGGCGGGGGGAGAGATCACCCGTCTCGGCATACTGAACTCGGCGGTGATGATCTGGTTGTAGAGATCGAGCAGTATCACTCTCGCGGCACTGGAGAAGGCGGGAACGTAGGCCATGCAGCCCCAGCCCTTGTACATCATCTTCCGATCGGGGGGAGGCTCCATAACGATGCAGCACATGCCCCGCTTATCGAACAGGATCGGGGTTCTGGAGACGACGGACTCGATATATTCCCACCTGGTGTCATACAGAATCTCGGGGATGCTCAGCTCCACACCCTCTCTTAACTCCGCATATTTCCAGGTGTCCATCATCGGCGTACGCTCATCGGTAAGCGGGGACCAGATCACCCGCATGATCTGGGGTGGGAACATGACGGGGCGGACGGGGTTGGAGATACTGGGCTCCATGGGTTCGTCCTCGGGCCTTCCGAAAACTACTCTGGCCCCTTTTGAAGGGCAGTCCTCATTTCCACACCTACCAACGAAGCCGGGACCGGTGTCTCCGTCCTTGTACGTCACTTTCTTGGAAAAGGATACGTCTCCCGGAAGTCGGGCCTTCAGCACGTACCGGGCTGAACACTCAGGACACACCACCCAGCGTACGAAAGGGATATGGATGGTGAGGAAGACAATGCCCATGGCCAGGAGCTGGGCCCCGATATCCGGCGCCGAGGCAAGGATACCGGAGTCCTGGTTGATGAACCTGGTTATATCCTTGCGGACATTGGCAGGGAGATTGTCACCGGTGAGGTTGAGGTCGGTGAGGAAGTAGGCGGCTACGGACTTGAGAGCCTGGGCATAGGTACCATGCGAGGCAAACAAGTGAGATGCTATTGCCAGGAGATCCCCGAGATTGTCAGGGACCTCCGCCCTCGCAAGGTTATTCCACATTGCCGGTGCGATCTTGTGATCTCTGAACGTGAACAGGGTCTCATACTCAGCCGTTGTACTCATGCGATTCTCCGATGAGAGTCACTCAACTCCTATGCGACAACAGGGCTCTCTTCCCCGAGTACTCTCAGCACTCGGGCTCTGACGGTATCTCCAGCCAGGGGGATGTCAAAGTCCAGTCCGAAGTATTGACACTTGATGGACTCGGTCTGCCCCGGCACTATGATCAGAAAAGGATCCTCGGATTCAGGCAGGGATACAAGGTCCTCGGTATCGTAGACCAGAACCATATGCTTGCTGTCGGCGGTGAGACTGACATCCAGGAACCGGGAAGGGATGCTGAAGTTGTTGACGAGCATTGTAACTTGAACACGCTTCGGTTTCGGTGGGGTGGGCATTGCCGGGGACTCCTGTGGGATTACTGGTTCCTGTTCCTGTTCCATCTCTACTGACGACGGTGTCGTAACCGCAGCCTCCTTAGACCAGGGTATTTCCAAGGCCATCGCCTCTTTCAATGCCCCCGGTAGATTCACATTCCGATTAGCACCACGCTGCCTCGAACCGCCACTCAGCATTGTTGGAACTTCTCTGAGGATGTCCACTCCGGCCGACTGTCCACCGGGGACGATGATATTGACCCGGACTTGATCCGGCATAGTACGCTTCCCTTTCAAACCTCCCTTAGGATCAGACTGGGCAACTGTGCCGGGACCGGCAATAGTCACAAGGTGATGATGATCTGCGACAATCTCTCCCTTTTCGGCCAGACTTCTGGCCTTAGTCATTGCCTTACTCTCGGGCTCATACGGATCCGGTGCTTCATCTGCCATTGTTGTGCTCCTGAGATACTCTATTCTTGTTACCCAGTTCCGACCCACAGGGAATGCTTTACTGTACTCCCAAGACAATATAAGTCAAGTTGATATTACTGCAGACATCTGCAGTGCCGGTACAGATTTGCAGTGCTGGTACATCAATGTTCCTTACCCCAGCCCAAGCGTAGAGGTGCGAGTCCTCGAGTGCCTCGGAGCTTTGCGCTCGGGCCCGGAGGAGGGTACGAGTCATCGAGTGCCCTCCGTTGCTCCCTGCCTTCTGTCTTCCAAAACGAGGGACGGAGCGTAGCGACGGTACGAGAACATGTTTTGTGATTCGAGAGGCCGACAGGCCGATGCACTCGAATCTCAAAACACAAAGCGTAGGGGTGCGAGTCATCGAGTGCCTCGGAGCTTTGCGCGTTCGCCCGGACAGGTTTCAGATTTGTGGGAAGGTATTTCTTTTTTCTTTAGAAGGGGTCTATGTTTTTATTACTTAAGTAATTTCGCGGACATGCCTAGGCGTAATTTCGCGTGGGTACGCGCGCGCAAATAATACACTTCCTTCGGAAGTGGATTATTTCTGGATCAGTCCGATACCGCCGTGTACAAAACCAGTAAACGGAAGCTCCCGGGCTTGGGTCTGTGGCCCCTGGGAAACAGCATTTCCGGAGTGACACTCTCCAACATGAGTCTGCTTCTGACATCCCTGTCCTTACCCAGCATCTCCCGGATCCTGGCGATGTTGTGAACGAACGTATTCACCACTGCCTTGACTGTCCCCGGGCCTCTCCAGACCGGATCATTCTCATGCAGCCACCCCGTCTTCAGGGAAGCCAGTTGCTGGACATCAGGTCCCTGTAGAGACGGGTGCAGGGTTCTGGTGTTACTCTTCAAGTCCGTGTCCACGCCATTGCGGATATGCCCGTCAGGCTGTCCCAGAACAACAGCGCCGGGCAGGAGGCGCATCAGCTCCTCCTCCCCGAGTTCAACTACGGTTCTGAGATCGGTGTCCGTCACAGGCCCGCCTGCTCCAATCTCCGGCCCAGAGCCCTGCCCGCGGTACGAAACAGATTCTGGGGGCGTTCCCCGGCAGTATGCTTCACCTTCTTCTTCTTCTCCGGCGGTGGAGACTCGGCATTCGCAGACACCGCCGGCTGGACCGGCTTGGGCTGGGCCGCAGCAGGTGGCTTGACGGCACTGTTCATCTGCACCGGAGGCGGCTTCGGCAACTTGCTGGGATCACCTGCGACCGGGATCACTGTAGGCAGAGGCGGGGCCGGAGCCGCCACCTCTTTACGGGTAGGAGGTGGTGGGTTCACCGGTGTGGCCATAGACGGCATCTTGGCAGCCGGGGCTGCAGGAGGCGGCTGTACCGGTGCCTCTTCCTTTTTCTGGGGCACAGTGCCTACCAGTGACGGCAGGGGTGGGGCCGGGGTTGTCGGGCCCGCCACCTGTAGTGGCTGGGGAGGCATTGGCGGCTTCTGCATTGCCTTCAGCCTGGCGAATATCGTTTCCCTGATCCGCCGGTTGACTCGTGCCTTCAATAGCTCGTTGGTAATTGTATTCTGGGCCTGTTTTTGTGGCCCTGTGTCAACGGGTTCGGCGGACTGCTTGTCGAGCTCAAGCGTGATTCCCGGAAATGACCCGTCGATCCGCTTCATCCACCACTTGTTCTCGGTACCCCCCGCCACCGGAGGCGCCGGCTTGACGCCAGCGGGAGGAGGGGGCCCAGGGGGTCGGGCCCCTGCCGTAGGAGGACCTGGCGGGGTCCGGACGTCCGCCGGTATACCAGGTGAGACCACCACTGGCTTGGCGACAGAGGAGCGACTGCGCGGGAGGAGGAACTGGGCTGGGCGTGAGACTGTCTGATCTTTAGATCCCCATGCCGTGGCTTCGGCATTCGCCGCAGACACCGCCGCGTCTCGGGTGGCTTGCGCAGCTTGTCTCTCCGCGAGCAGTGCCGCTGCATTCTTTTGACGGATAGCCTCATAATTCTTCTGGAGCTCGGCCAGCTCCGGCGACATCGGCCTCGGCCCCCTCGCCGCCAGCCTCTCCGCCTCCTTCTGCTTCTTTATCTCATCCATCCAGCCCTGATATTCCGCTGTCTCCGCATCTGTCGCGAGTTGCTTCTCAGCAATATCCGCCTCTCTCCAGCCTCTAGGGGAATTGCGCTGACCCGGGTAGGCTTCGTACACGGGATTCCCGTTCCGATCCTTCGCCCTGGCATAGGGATCGTACTTGTCACCCTGCTGCTGAACCCACTGTATTGCCGCAGCCCGTTGTTGTGCGGTCTGGGGAATGTTGTAGGAGGCCATCTTGGTGTAGTCGTTGGCCGTGGGGCCGGCGTCGATCAATGCCTGCTGCTCTTCAGCAAGTCTCTGCTCCCGGACGGCTCTGGTCTCGGGCTGATCGCCTGCACCACCACCTTCGGCGACATAGCGTTCCCCGACATTGACAAGGACAGCCAGTCTCTTGTGCTGACCCGCAAGGGAATCCCACTGACTCTTGAGGTAGGCCATCTGGTGACTCAGAGGGGCCCTCTCATCCCGGCTGTCGGTGCTGTCGATCTTCCGCTTGAGAGCTTTTGCCTGATCGTTAATGATCTTGCCCTGTTCCAGCAGGGTAGTCATCTGGGCCCGCATCTTGGCCACGTTAGCAGGGCCGTAGGTCTGCTCCTCCATGTCCTTTATCATCCGGGCCCTTTCCTTAGGGTCCTTCGTAGTCTTGGCGAGGATGGCCTGGTTGACCGAATCCGGAAGCCATCGGCTCCCTCCTTCAGGAACCATGGAGGCTTCACCAGTTTCCTGGTTGTAAAAGCGGTTGCCACTGGGATCGAGGTAGTCGGAGGCATGGGTCCGGTACCCTGATGCGGGTCCGACCACACCCCCGACGATCACTTCCTTGCCGCCAATGCCCCAGGGTCGGGATGCGGCCTTGGCAGCGGCCTGTTGAGCGGCCGTGTTCGCCTGCTCAGCCGCAAACTCGTAAGGGTCTTTGATATTGACGCTGGGGTTACTATTGATCCTGGCCGTCAAATCCTTACTGAACTCTTTCCTGTCCTTGGGGTTGTCGCTGGCCATATTCTTTTGCCACTCAGCATTCACGAGCGTGCCCAGCGTCTCGGAAGTTGCGGTGGTGTTGCCCTGCTGCTGCAACTGCTGGAGGATGTTATCGGCGATGTCTACATCACCTTCCATAGTCGCCTCCGCCCCGGCAGGAAGACCCAGGGCCACGTTCACGGCATCTCTCTCCGAGTTACGGGCTGCTGCGGAGGGCAGGGTCAAGGGTTCCGTGATCTGACGACTCTTTACGTACTTATCGGATATCGCCTTGCTGTAGAAGTCGGCTTTGTCGGATACGCCCTCCAAGTCGGGACCGGCCTCGAAGTTTTCCCACTCAGCGGTGATGGCCTGCTTCTCCTTAGCTTGCAGTTCCACACCCCTTTCCTCCAGCTCGGAGATAATGGCCTCAGGAACCGTCATCGCGCGATTGGTCTCGACCGTGTCCGTGGTTTCCGTCGCGGTGTCGGCTTCGGGAGTACCGACTCCTGCTTCGGGAGGCAGCACTACGTCGTCTCCATAATAACCGGGATCCGTCGGCAACTGGGGTGGGCCGACCCTTTCCTCTGCAGCAGGGACGGTAGCTGCGGAGTCGACAGCAGGATCTACCCCTGGATTGTCGGGAACAGGGGCAGACGCCCCTGGAGTCACGGAAGGGGCAACGTCAGTTCTTGTCGGGGGCGTCTCACCTCCGTCGATGCGACGTAGCATAGCCCTCTTTGCAGCGTTGTCTGGGTCTTGACGATCCTCCCGAGCTTGGGTGAACTTATCCACGAATTCCTGTGCTCTCAGGGCCTGGTCCTTGAAAGTGGCTAAGGAAGCATCTATGTCTGCACCATTAGCTCCTGATGTGTTTACACTATTCTCGATCCCCCTCGCTTTGGTGAGAATGTACTTTTGCATCTCAGAAGCTTTCTCCGGGGGAGTGGTCCATTGAGTCAACTGGTCGTCGACTGCACCCTGCCGGTCATGCAGAGCCTTTCCCCAGGGTTTGAGACTCCCCGGAAGCAGCAGCAGCCCGTGCCTGTACCCGACGGCGGCGTCCGCCATCTTTGGCAGGGCTACATCTTCTCCGTGTTTCGTCACAAAGGCGTCAAAATACTCGGGATCCTGCATCTTCTTAAGAAAGACTGCACCCCTTGCCACCTGGGCAAGAGCATCAAGCGGGGGTGCCCCCTCCATCGGTATGAAGGGTTCCAGGTCGGCGCTATCCATCGTCAACATATCGTCAACGACTGCCGTGGCATCGATTGTAGCGCGCTGCAAGGGCCGGAAGTCCTCGCCTCCAATGGGGTATGAAAAGCGTAACTTGTCAAACCAAGGCTTACGCTCATTATCATTATAATGTCTTGAAACGGCATCCCACGGCAGGGGAGTGTCTCCTGTTGCGTCTGGAATAGATCCCGCCCTATCCGCCTCTTCCGGAAGGGGTGGAAGCGACGGAAGGTCCTGACTCGCAAGTCTCTGATTTCTGGCCCGAGTTTCTGTGACGAAACTGTCAGACCCGTGCGTATCACGTATTGTGTTATCAGCGATATATTCAGCCCGCTCAGCTTCCCTCTGGAGTTGCTCTATTTTCTCTTGGGTCAAAGGCGCAGCAGCAGTCTTCCGGATCACATCAAGCAGGCGAATAGGATCAGTTTTCATAGCCAGATTTCTCCTTGAACATAGAGGTCAGCACCTGCCTCATGGCGGGACAGAAGCCTTTGTTGTTGTAGGCCGCATACAGCTTGCCCCGGAGCCGGCTCAGAAGTTCCTCTTTAGTCTGGACGTGTCTCATTACCTTTGTCTCCCGGCCCCGGGCATGCTCCGGGTGCAGTGTCGACAGATTCAAATAGATTGAGTTCACAAGCAGGCCCGGGTCCTTGAGAAAGGGCGTTGACCGCACGAGCTCCTCAAAATCACCGTGCACCGGCTGTGGTGCATGTACATCGTAATATACAGGCGCGGGACCGGTTCTGCTCGCGAACCACTTCCAGGTGTGGAGTCGGCGCAGTTTCCAGCGGTTGCGATGCCTGGCTCCCAGGTCCTCAGCTGGCCACTTCCGGCCGCTGGGTATCAGTTGCTGCTCTTCACTCACCGACGCCAGGAACACGTGATCATCACAGCTCCACAGAAATGGATCAGATACCTTCGGGCTCTTGACCGCATTCCCGATCTTGAGTGCGATGTTAGCGTCCTTGTTCAAGGGGAGGGGGTCGGAGGCGGGGATATGCAGACAGTTCCGGAGCCATGGCGGCTTGATACCCACGACCACGACCTGGGTCAGGTTCTCCATGTAAAGCTCGGCCGATCGCAGCAGGAACCTGAGCTCCATGTCGGCATGACAGCTTCCAGGGCCAAGAGGGATAACTAGATCCATGCACCTGTCCTTCGGTCATGTTGTGCTCAATTAGTCACTGCAGATGTCTGCAGTAGATATCAGGTTCCCACCATCAGTTTCTTACGTCTTGCCCTTGGACTTACGGGCCTCTTCAATCTCTTGCTCCATCTTTCGGGCCTTCATCATCTGAAGTTTATGACGAATGATGGGCACGGTCAGGGCCGCGGCTGCACCTATTTTGCCCGCTAAACGGGTATGCTCAGGTATTTCTGATAAACCTGCCGCGCGATAATAGTTGGCCCGGGAATACTCGTCCGACATAAGATACTCGTTCGGGCTAAGATCGCCGCCGGGAGGTATGTGCTTGGCAAATCTCCCCAGCTTCATATCGTAATTCCTCCAAGTACCTATCGCAGCCCCTGTAAGCCCTCCCCCCGCGGCCAAAAGAATCATAAGAGGCACCATGGCCTCAAGCCCCGAGGAAAAGGGCTTGCGCATGGAGTACGGGGCCTCCTTGCCCGTCTCCTCGGTGTAGGTCTTGGCCAAGGCGGTTTTGCGGTCCCGGCCACGCAATGGCCGTACTAGGTCCACCCAGGATAAACCCTCTTCCTTGAGCTTATCGGGGCTGTCCTCTGCTGTCTTTCCCAGTACCCGATAAAAATGTGGGAAACAATCCATTTCCATTCCTTTCTTACCGACCCCGGTCATTTTGTTATAGACGCCCCGGACATAGGCCCAGTAGCCATCAGAGCCCTGCTCCGGGCAATTATCACTGTCATCGGCGATCGCTTTTGCCTTGGCCCATTTGCTCTCATCTACACCGGCGGGCACTATTTGTCTCCCCAACGTCTTCCGTACCGAGATAGATCCCGCTTTCGCCGCTCTTCCTCTTCCTTCCGCCTGCGTCTGTCCTTCATAGTCGACATCAGGAGGAGGAGACCGATAAGTCCGGCGCCTCCAGCTGCAATAGGTACGGCGTTGCGCTTGGCGAAGTCCATCGTGCGACCAGGAGCTGCCTCGACCTTGTTTAGAATGTTACCCACCGTAGCAGAATTCGCGTTTATCTGGTCCGTGTTTATGGCCCCGGCTTTAGCAGCCAGAGCTGCAAGGCTTTCATTTATCGCTTTCACGTCCAAATCCGCAAGAGATTCCAACCCAGTCGGCTGCCCCAGGTTATCTATCAAGTCCCTCCCCATGCTTGTTATCAACTCCTTTGTAGTTGGCTCACCAGGCTTCGGCTGCAGGGATGCAGTCAACGTCGAGACGGCATTAGCCGCATTTGTAAGCGCCTCTACTCCCCCGACACTTCCGGCAGTCGTTGCGGCGGCATTAGTTGTGGTATCCTCCGCAGCCCGAAGGAGGTCTTGTAGTCGTTCCGGGAAGGTTTTGATTGTTGCGTCCGCCCCAGTTCCTGCTGTGGTGGGGGCCGTTATCTTCTTCACCCCTTCACTGATGGAATTGATACCTCTAAATCCTTTCCCAACGGTCGAGATCCCGGGAGAGGAGAAAGGCACCGCCCCTACGGTCAGCATTCGTTTGGCTGGGGACATACCCTTAAGCCTGGGTAGAGCGGAGAAGGCTGCAATATTAGTCAGATACGCCAGGACTCTCTCGGTCTTGCTTCCTTCAATATTCTTACCCGGCGTGAAGGGATTGATCCCGTGGTGGTATTCTCCGTAGGTATACGGCACAGCCGCTGTTCCCAAGGCCACGGACATTTTGTTCCTGCCGATCGCTCGGCCTAAAGGTCTGGCCCCTCTTCCGGCCCGGGACCCCAAAGACTTCACTCCCTCCACCAGAGCACGTGCAAACCTGGCCGAGGCTGTTTTTCTCAAGTCTGGCATGGGCCTATCCTTTCAGTCCTGCTACTCGGCAACAGCATCCGGGGCGGCGGCTTCCGGGGCCGTCGTGGCAAACTTCAGTCTCTCGGCGATGAAGTCCTTCAACGCCTGCATAGCACTCTTATCCTTCTCTTCGGGCACATCGCCCTGTTCCGGGTGATCTGCCAGATATTTCTTCCGTTCCGGCGATGACATCCAGCCATCAGCCAACCTTGCTCTAAATATTGCGTCAATCTCCCCCTCTTCCGGGGCTGCCGCGGCTGCTTCAGGGGGAATCAGAGGACTTTCTTCCGGGGCGGCCGGCGTCGGCTTGCCCTCCAGCTGGGCTTTGTAGTCCGCCTCAGCGGCTTTCGGATTCTGAGACCTCTTGATCAGATCAACCAGTCTCTTCCGGGCGGATTCACTGGCATCAAACGCTTTTTGCAGGGTGGGGTTGTCCTGCTCCGCTTTCATGCTGGCATCGTACCCGGCCCCGGCAGTTCCACCGACCACACCCCCGACGGCACCGCCGAACAAGCCACCTTTAAGACGGTTGCCCTTCTCCGCGGTCGTGGCCCCTATGGCACCGCCGGTTGCGCCTCCGAGAGCAGCGCCGGACAGAACTCTCTTGATCAATTCTTCATTGTCTCCGGCCCAGGCCTTGACAGCATCCACGCTCTTGCCGATATCGAAAGCGGTCTTGCAGACCCCGATCTCCCTCATAACGGCGGCCCGAAGGTGGGTGGGGTTGTGCATGTTCGACAGGCGGCGAAATCTGGTAATAGTAGCAGCATCCATGGCTATCTCCTTCTCTGGGGTTAGGACGACTCGTCTTCAGCGATACCTTCTTGAATGTACCAATGCAGTTGGCTGATTCCGCCAATAGACTTGACGTAGAGATAGTCGTAGGGTTCAAACAGATGGAACTGGGTGGGTCGGAGGGTGAGAACGGGCACGAAGACGTAATCTGCCATGATCCCTACCTGAATGGGATACAGGCCATTATTGAACAGGCCCAGGATACCGGGATTTGTGATCGCGCCCCAATCCAGGAGTTCTTCCGCCACTCCGATGAAGGGGGATCCCCGGCCGCCGCCGGCGAGAGTCTGGGAGGCTGCACACTCTTTGGAGAAGTTGTCGACGAATCCACTGCCGTCAGCAGGGTTACGGGTTCTCAGCGTGACTGTGTAGCTGATGGTATCGGCCATGGTCGTTCCTCTTGTGGTGGAACTCTAACTCGAGACACCTTCTGGTGCCACATCTGTATAATGTACAGCTTGCGAGAAAGAAATCAAGAAATCCTAGGGCGTGGTGTTTGCACAGAGTATGTGCATATGCTATACTGATATCATGCACTCGCCGTGCTAAAGGAACCGTGCCTCCGCGGTTCCGCACGCCGACCCAACAGGAGGACGACGGTACGTGGTTACCAACTTGAAAAACACCCGGATGTTTGACCCAGAAGGGAAACAGTACCAGGTAATCCCGGATGACGGGACCGAACCCGTCCGTATTGCTACCTGGGATGGCCTCCGCTCTGCTCTGGCCCGTAGGCCCGGCAGCGCCGTGTTCGGTAAGCTGGAGCTTATCCAACCCACCGCCTTGGATCTAGGCTGTCCCGTGTACTGGTTCGAAGACAAGAAGACGGTAAACGGCATCCCCTGTACACTCCTGAATGATCAGGATTACACCACCGGGGGGAAAATCTACAAGCTCCTGTCTCTTGTCCCCATAAATCAGACCATCCCCCCGATCGGTAAACAAGGGCCGACCATGATCCCGGTACCCGATGACATGCTGTTTCCTACGCCTAATCATACCCGATCCCCGGAATGGTTTATGCGGGGACTCATCAGAGGATTCAAGGACGCTATCGAAGAGGAGGCCCGCAAAGCACAACGGGAGAAAGTCGGACTAGCACTCATGCCTGTTCGAGTCATGGCAGATCTCCCCGGGCCCGTGGTGCACGTTGAGTGTTGGACCTACGTCGGCCAAATGAAGGAACTATGATGGACTCACCCACAATGGACAGTGCGAAGCTGATGGACGGCGCCAAGCTGATGGAAGCTATCCAGAGAAAGATCGACAACCTCCAACCCCCGGAGCCTGTTGCCCCAACGGAACCGGGTACGATTGCTCCGTTCCCGATTACGGTTGCACAGCTGGGCCCCGAGGAGACCCAACCCGCAGACTACGCCGAAGAAGTAGCGCCACCGTCCCCTCAGGATGAGCGCGCTGCGGAAATAGAACCCCGGTTTCCAATGGGGAAGCAGCCCTCGGCCATGGCCTTCCGGGTCTCGGATATGATCCGGGACAAATATACCACAACGGGCCTGAAGGGGCTGGAAGATCAGCCTGCCCCCGTGTTGGCCAGTCTACTCCGCAGCGTGGCCGCGGATCTGGTCGAAGACGCTATCCCTATCAAGATGCCGGCTCCAACCGCTATGCAGGAGCTGCGAACCGCCTGTGGGGAAGTGATCGACCTCCGGAATCTGCCTAAGCTCTCCACCGCCGTGGACAAGCTTATCAACAGCAACCCCGGGACCCTTGTCCTGGACGAGGCCAGGCTACTGCTTCATGGTGTTCTTGTACACCCTTCCGTAGCGGGCCAGAACGGGGCCGCGCTCATGCTCCTGCGGACGAGTATTTTCAAGGCCCAGGAAACGATCGTCAGGGCGTTGGGTGACAGCACTTGTGAGCAATATGCAAAGGCCTACGGAGCCGGAGAGCCCCGGCACCTTTACATAGGCAGAGCCACTACCACCCGTACCTGGCCGGGTGCCTCTGCGAAGGTGTGGTGGAACATGAGCGAGTCTGCCGTGCCTATGGTTGATCATTCCGAAGACATTCACAACGCCGCGGTAGGGGTCTCTCTTCCCCGAGCGGCCAAAAAGGTATTGAAGCGCTGGCACGATGACAAGTTTGCAATGATCATTGGTACATACGCCCCCGTGGGTCGCGCCGACGATGGTGTTATTCAGACCAATGTCCGGACCCTTCTGCAAGCTGCTCTGACCGCTCAAGCGTGCCCGTGGAAGGATATGCCATCGGGCATCCCAACCTGCACCATAGCCACCTGTCGCGACCAGGAGACTGAGGTAGAGGAGACTCTCAATAAGCAGGCGGAGGTCTTCCCCAACGGGGATATGATCATTGTCTATTTCGGAGAGCGAACTCCCCATCATTTCAGTGCCGGCCTGCTGAGCTGGACCACTGCTCCGAGGACGGGTACTTGAGTCCCCCGAAGGAGATCAGCAGCGTCACCCCCATACAGGAGTGGCTTCTGAGTGGAATGAAGGCAAAAACCGGGAAGCAGCTTCAGGTACTTGTCCAGGCAGACAGTACCGGAAGCCACCCCGGGGGGAAGCTGGTCTTCCGGTTGTTCCGGCGTACCCTGATAGTTTCCTCCAGGCTGGTACCGGAGTCCTCTCAAGACGGGCGACCTTGTTTCTTCGCTGCCGCCTACGGGAACATCCTCCGCAAGGATCTCCGCCTCAGAACTCTGATCTTTCTACCGTACCAGAATAAGGAAGTGCTTATCTGGCTGCAGCTGATGGGGGAGATTGGACTCCTATCCTCCCTGCGGGTACAGGTCATGAGAGTCCCAGACCCTCTCCTTCCGGAACTGATACCCCTCAAGGAGAATATCGTTACCGAGCAGATAGCAATGGTGGAGAACCGTCTCGGCCTGGTAGTGGCGGAGCCCGGACTGGTCTTTACCAGTGAGGCCTCGAGTCTGTACATGAATGATCTTCCCTCCCTGAAGGAAAGGCTGCCCTGATCAATGAAATTCGTAGTACATAAAGGCATGGCCGGACTTGGTAATCGAATGCAGAGCCTGGGTTTCAGCATTGATATTGCCCTGCAGACAAAGCGATCGCTGATCGTGGACTGGAGAGACGAGTCCTGGGATCCGGAAGAAGGGTTCGAGGGGTATTTCCGCCTTGGCGATCCACCTTTGAAAACCCTCCCCGTTACCCGTCTGCAGGCACTGGACAACCAAGGTGGCTCAGTCTGGCCAAAGCCCTGGCAGGGAATCCTGTGGTCGCAGCCGTCCGCGCGTGACCTGGACCGGGCCTACAAGATGAAACGCATTCAGACCAGCGGGGCCGGACTTCGATCCCGTAAGAACGTGGATGTCCTCGTAGCCTGCCGATACCTGGCCACGTACTCTGACGCCTTGTTTTCCTATCTAACCCTCCAGCCCTACGTCATAGAGGCGATCAAAGAAGCCCTGGTGCGGTGTTCGCTGGTGCCGGGTAAATACAGTGCCTGGCACATTCGCCACACCGACAAAAAAGGGACAGATCCTTCCCGCATAGCCGGAGAAATCCAGAGGCGTGTGGACAAAGGCAGGAAGGTGGTCGTCTGTACCGATAACGTTGAGATCCTGAGCCTGCTGCCGGAAGAAGTGATCCACCCCGTGAGCATTCCCACCAGGAAAGGTCCGGGGGGATTGCATCACTCGAAGCCGGAGTGGCTGGAGAAGCAGGGATTCACCCGCATAGACGTGAACATAGGCGCTATTGTCGACCTGTTTATCCTGGGCCTGTCCGGAAGCATGTTTGCCACCTGTGGAAACAGCAGCTTCTCCAGGCTTGCTGCCCGCGGCAGACATGTGGGTTGGTTTCGTAGAGAGTATCACCAACTGAAGGAGTTACCCTGATGAAGATCTGGTTACCCACGTTTCACAGCCTGAACACCAGCATGCTGGAAGACGCATTCGAGATCGTACCTGACTCTGCTCTGGCCGATATCTGCATCTGCTGGAAAGCCGACCCCCCTATGGACATACCAAGGGATCGGTGCATCATGTGTCAGAGCGAACCCCCTGTGGCCAGCGCCAGGTTGGCTATCTACCCCCGGCTGGCAGAATACCACACGAGTTTCTCTTTCCGGAAATGTGGGGACAATGTCTTCCCGTTCTCCGAGAATTACCCCCATTTGTATCCATACATGCCTTGGATGCAGTTGCGGAGAACCCGTCCGGATAAGGACCTCCGGCCCACCGGGGGTGGAGTGTACTTCGCCGGTAAGTGTCCTCCCTGCAAGGATCCTTCCGCCTACGGGGGTAGAACCATTTACCGACTTAGGGGTAAGATCGCAGCCACACTCCGGGAAGCCCTCGGCGGCCGAACAGTAGGCAGGGGCTGGGAAGAGACGACCAAGGCCCACCCAGACGGCTGGCACGTTTCCAAGATGGCGGAGATCGATCAGCACAACCCCGACTTCGTATTGGCCATAGAAAACTGCATCATGCGCAATTACATTAGTGAGAAGATTTGGGACGGGTTGATGTCCGACCGAGTCACACTGTACCTGGGTGCCCCTAATGTCACTGATGTCCTTGACCCGAAGTCTTTCGTGAATTTGGCGGACTGGCAGGGTCCGAAGGGATATGACTTCCCCGGGCTTATCACCTATCTCAAAAACATGACACCAAAGGTATATGCAGCCAAGGTCAAAGCAGCCCGGGCAGTATTAGACGGTGTAGGAACCCGGCCCCAGGTTGAACAAACCAAGTGTACGCAACTGATAATCGACAGAATACGAGGTGCCCGATGAAAACTGAATTCGACGCGTTCAAGCAGAACATAAACAGCCAGTACGGGGAAGACGGGATCCTCCGGGAGCTGTTGGCCCGATTGGGTATCACCGGGGGCCTGTGCATGGACATCGGCGCCTGGGACGGGAAACACTACAGCAATGTCTGGGCCCTGATCGAGAAAGGGTATACGGCCCTGCTCCTTGAAGGCAATCCCAACAGATTCAAAGTTCTCGCCGAGAATGTCAAGCCTTTCGAGAGGAAGGGACAGGTCGTTGCGGCCTGTATGATGGCAGACGAACAGACCCTGGCGAGTCTGTTCAAACAGTTCCCGGTGAAACTAAGAGGAACCATCCCCGCGGTTCTGAACATCGACACCGACGGAGATGACGTCTCCCTATGGCGGGCTGTTCACGAGCACCTGCAGTTCCCGGTGGCGATCATCGAGTGGAATGACAAGGGCAACAAGAAAGACGATCTGGTAGTGGCTACGGGCAAGGACCTGGGGATGGTCCCGGTGGCCATGACCAACAGTAACCTCATCTTCGTGGAAGAGTCTATCGCGGTGGCGCTGGACAGGGAAGGTCCTAATGACTAAGGACGCACCTCGCACAAAACAGGGACCTGATTCCCCTTATTGGCAGAAGCGAATCAAACTGGTCCTCGACGATCCCAACAACGCCTTCATCCCCCGGGTGGCGGATGCGGGGTGCATCAGAGACGGCTGTCAGATCATGCACAACGGTCTGAAAGTCGTTGAGGACGGCTATTACGGGAAGCCTATGA
>FLOH01000862.1_pt1 | contig 53914 bp, 50 predicted proteins | sample 756751 | NCBI WGS metagenome assembly FLOH01 (sample SAMEA4026879, study PRJEB14308) | marine metagenome | biome: coastal water; material: water | depth 74 m
TGTTCATGGCTTCCCGCACCGGCATACCCGATCCCATCGACTTTTTCCCCGATCCCATTTCCGATGTTGCGCAGGAGGGGGCTGTATTCTGGGACGACACGAACACCAAGGCGGTGGTGGATAATATCCGTGACCGCGGCATGGGCTTTCTGTCGTTGCACTGCACCCTCTATTCACGCCGCCAGGAAATCCTGGATGTGCTCGGTGTGGAGCCCGTCATGCACCGTCAGGTCCAGCCCCTCTGGGCGCATTCGCTCAACCAGACGCACCCCATTACCGAGGGTATCGGCGATTTCATGATCAACCTGGACGAGCAGTTCGGCGCGCTCATCAAGTCCGAGTATACGACGACACTGTTCGAGACGACCGGCATACACGACAAGCGCGAACTTGTCGGCGGCTGGTGCCGTGAGCATGGCAAGGGCAAGGTGGTGGCGCTTCTTCCCGGCCACACCTACGACCCCTACCGTGTCCCCGCCTACCGTGAAATCCTCTGGCGTGCGGCCCACTGGGCGGCTGGGCAGGATATTCCGCAGTTCGAGGGATGAGAGCGGGATTTGAATTCTGATGCGGGAGTGTGGCGTGGGGATTTGCGCTGTGTAGTACCCGGTAGGCGAAAACAGATGCTCCCGGTGCGATAATTGCAGCAAAAGTGGCTTGCATTTCGCCTGATGAATGTGTATATTTTTGCTCTCGAAGGTGGAGGGGTTCCCGAGTGGCCAAAGGGAGCAGACTGTAAATCTGCCAGCTCAGCTTTCGGAGGTTCGAATCCTCCCCCCTCCACCATAAAAATCAAGGCACGTTGCGTTCGCGCACACCGTGCCTTTTTTGTTTTCGGTGAAAGAGCCGTCGGGATGGTAGGCAGCCCCCTTCCTGTCACTGAGTGACATCCTTCCCCCGAAGGGGGCAGGAAAAACCCGACTGCCTTGATTCCCGTGTTCCCCCTCCTCCGCATATCTTTTCTCACAAAAATATTCTTACAAAAAATACTTGACGTATAATATATTATAGTAGTATCTTTTATACGTACATCATGGAGGAAGTATGCACGCCTTATTCGCTGCCGATACAGCTTCACATCTTCTTGTGCCCCTGGCTCTGTCCACCGTGCAGGCGGGATTCCCGTCCCCGGCGGACAGTTATATCGAGGGGACACTGGACCTCAATACCTTTCTGATCAAGCATCCCGCCGCGACATTCTTCGTCCGGGTTCAGGGCGACTCGATGACCGGTGCGGGTATTCATTCGGGCGACCTTCTGGTTGTGGACCGGGCGGTCGAGGCGCGGGACGGCTCAATTGTCATCGCCAGCTGCGATGGGGACCTCACGGTCAAGCGTCTGCGAAAGCAGGGAGCGACCATCACCCTCTGTCCCGAAAATCCCGACTACTCACCGGTGAGCCTGCCTGCGGAAGGTTCGCTGGTTATCTGGGGTGTTGCCACCTCCGTCATTCACCCGCTGTAGGAACTGCCATGGACGCTGTTGCCCTTGTTGACTGCAATACCTTTTACGCATCCTGCGAACGTGTCTTCAGGCCCGATCTCGCCGGGAAACCGGTCGTTGTGCTGTCCAATAATGACGGCTGTATCGTTGCCATGTCGCGTGAAGCGAAGGCGGCGGGCATCGTCGGCTATTCCCCGTTCTTCAAGGTGCGCGGCCTGCTCGAAAGTGCCAAAGCGTCGGTGTTCTCGTCGAATTACGCGCTCTATGGCGATATGTCGCGGCGGGTCATGGAGACATTGTCCCGCTTCACGCCGGAGCTTGAGATATATTCCATCGACGAGGCATTCCTCAATCTCACCGGGTTCGGGAAGCGTGACCTCGCTGCCTATGGCCGTGAGATACGCGATACGGTGTTTCGGTGGACCGGCATCCCGGTCGCGGTGGGCATCGCGGAGACCAAGACGCTTGCCAAAATCGCCACCCGTCTGGCAAAGCGGTCGCCGAAAGCTGCCGGGAGCCTCAATCTTCTGGGATCGCCGCACCGTGAACGGGCGCTTGCCGCAACGGATGTCGGTGATGTCTGGGGCATCGGGCGCCGCCATGCCCGACGTCTGAGGGGGTACGGCATCAACACGGCGCTTGATCTTGCGCGGGCGGAGGATGGCTGGGTGCGCAGGCATCTCAGTGTGGTGGGACTCAGGACGGTGCACGAACTCCGTGGAATACCCTCGGTCACGCTCGAACTTGTGCAGGCGGCGAAGCAGCAGATATGTGTGTCACGGTCCTTCGGGGCGGAGGTGGATACGCTCCCGGCATTGTGTGAGGCGGTGGCATGCTACACGGCACGCGCGTCTCAGAAGCTTCGCAAACAGCGGCAGGTGGCCGGAGCCATTCTTGTCTTTGTCATGACGAACCGTTTTAAGGGTGGGCCGCAACACAACGAGTCCATTGTGGCGCACCTCCCGGTGGCGACCAATGGCACACGTGAGCTCACTCGGTTCGCCCTGGATGTCGCCCGGTCGTGTTTTCGGCAGGGATACCGCTACAAGAAGGCCGGGGTGATTTTTATGGATCTGCGGCCCGACACTGAGGTGCAGACCGATCTGTTCGACGCTGTCGATCACACTGCGGATCACCGAATATCGGGTGCCCTGGACAGCATCAACGGTCGCTGGGGTGCGGGGACAATACGGTATTCTGCCGAAGGGATCGTCAAACCCTGGCGCACCCGCTTCGACCTGCTTTCGCCGCATTACACCACCCGGTGGGATGAGATACCGGTGGTCAAAGCCGTGTAGTCATACGATGAGCAACGTTGAGCTGACACCGCACTTGGATGCCCCATACAAAAGCGCACAGACCCGAAAATCCGTGCGCTTTTGCCGAATGAATACAATGCTGTTTCGTGATTACTCCGGGAACGCGAAGTTCACGATGGGGAGGAAGCTGCGCGGTACGCCGCTCTGGATGAGATTTATAAGTCCGAGCTGGATCCCGTGCAGGGAGTCGCATGTATTGACAAACCCGATTTCCACACCCTTCATGGCGCTCGTCTTGTTGACGAAACCGAAGACAACGCCCAAAGTGTCGCCTTCGGTCAGATTGACGAAGCCGGTCTGAAGGCCGGTCATGTCGCCATCGTTTTTGTTGACGAAGCCTTCCTGCCATCCGATCACGTTGCCCTCGTTCATGTTGATGATGCCGTCCTGCAGCCCGAGTATCTCGCCCTTCGTGATATTGACAACCCCCCACTGTGCACCCTGCAGGTCGCCATCAATATAGTTCACAATGCCGAGATTGACACCGGTGACATCATGATTTCTGCCCACAACGCCGATCGCGAGGCCGGTTATATCGGTGGTGGGGGGATGTATCTGTATCTGGGGAGTTAACGCGGCCTGAAAATATTCATCGGCTGAAGCGGCCACGGGCACGGCGAGCATGATAAGCACAGAGCACAAGATGAGGCGGGTGACAAGCGTTGACTTCATGGAGAAACTCCTTAAAAAACGGGGAATGGAGTGCGAGCAGGTATCGTTTTCGCTACCATGTAGTATATGACGTCATGTTCTAAGATTCAAGGCTGGGCGGGAAAAGGAAACGTTTCAGGACGTATCCACCTAGTCACCAACTACCTTAGGGGTGCTTTTCTTTGCGAGGTACATGTGTTTGTCGGCGCGGGTGACGATGGTTTCGATGGAGGTGTCGGATGCCTGAACTGCGGTGACACCGATGCTCAATACGATGGGAACCCGTTGGCCTTCATATTCGAATACGGTCTCATCGAGGATGTGATGGAGCTTTTCTGCCACCTTGAAGCCCTTGGCGGAATCAGTTTCGGGTAAAATGACCACGAATTCATCACCGCCGTAGCGCGCGAAGGTGTCCATTTTCCTGATAACGTCACGCGCACGTATGGCGATACCCAACAGCGCACGGTCGCCCGCGTCATGACCGTAGGTGTCGTTGATTTCCTTGAATTTGTCGATGTCGAAGAAAATAACCGAAAACGGCTTGTCATAGCGCATGAAGCGCTCAAGCTCAGCGTTCATATGTTCCTCAAGGACACGGCGGTTGAAAATACCGGTGAGGGGATCCTTGCGGCTCCGCTCCTCAAGCGACCGGTTCTCGTCGGTGAGCCGGAGGATGACATGCTCGAAGTGCTTGCGGAGATTTTCGCGCTCGGTTTCGACCTTTTGCAGGCGGTCGATATACTCACGGCGGGTTTTATCCAGAACAGTCGTGATGGTCTCGAGGTGTGAGACGAGAAATGATTTCAATTCATCAAATTGGGTGCTCTGGTGCACACGGGCGCTGACGTTTTTTATCTCGGAATGAAGATTATCGCTGATGGTAAGGGCTTTTTTCTGGTAATGATCTGCCTCGGCAGCCGAGGACTCGATGTCTTTTTCCACCAGCACGAGCTTTTCGGAAAGCTCACGGAAAAATTCAATAATCCGATCATTCTCTCCGAGAAGGTCCTCGATATAACTTTCGATGATATTCGTAACCGGGGCCTTGAGGGCAATAACATCATCGACCGTCTGGGCATTCTCCGCCTTTTCCCACAGTGCGCCCAGATCAGAACGATAGTTTTCCCCGATGATCACCTTAAGATTCGACAATTCCTCGATGGCTGAGGTTTTAAGACGGGGTATGATGTCATCCATCTGAGTGGGAGCTTTTTCGGGTGGCGCAAGAGGCTTTTGGGGCACGGACCGTGACACTTTTTGCGGTGCTTTTTTATCGGTCCCCAGAGCTGTCTGCATAAGCCGGTTTTTGGTGTCCGTGAGAAGACGGTCGCGTTCCTGAATGTCCGTATCCCCGGTGACCATTGGCCGAACATGCGACAGGAATGCTTCAACACCGGCACTGCTCTCGTCACGATGGACAGCCGAAATGGTCTGTACCAGCCGTTTGAGAAAATCGCGCTCATCACGGACCTGATTTTCGAGATCCATGATATGCGTGTACAGCTTGCGATTCTCTGTCTCGGGAGGAGTCGGCTCTTTTGGCTTATTATCGGAAGTCACGTTTAGAAATCCCGTTGCAATGCATAGTGTTAAAACTATATTATGAACCACCAAGATACACAAAAATAATGCCGACGAAAATAAAAAAATCGTGTTTCAAAAAAATACCGTCCCACCCGTAAATGGACGGGACGGTTTATGCGCGTATCAGGCCGGATTATTTTTTAAACATGGACTCGTCAATCCAACCCGGTTTCGGGAATATCGGTTTCCAGTCGGGAGACACCGTGCCAACCTTGACCGGCGCTCCACCCCGCTCCTGGTGCGAATAGAACGCGGTCAGGAACAGCTCGGTTTTTTTTCGGATATTTTCCAGCGGTTCGAACTCGGTGCCCTCGAAGGTTCTCTGCATGTCACGCACCTGCGGGGCGTACCGGCTGTAGAGACCGTCCTGCCACGAGGGACTCCTGACCATTGTGGCCGATGTTGTGCTCTTGGTGCCGTAGACGGTCACCGACAGCGAATCCTTGTTCTTGCAGGCCTGAAGCGTGCAGGCGAACGGTGGCTGTTTGTCCCAACCCTTGTAAATATAGTTTTCCACGAGGTAGTTATTGTTCATGACATCATCAGTCGCCAAAGACATTGACTCGACATCGTAGCCAAGTATCTTCATCAGCATGAACTGGGTATGGTTATGCACCGGGAAGTCGCGGGTGTTACAGGTCGCGTGCACACATGAAATAGTGCCGACATCGGCGAGTCTGCTCTTGAGCGCCCCGACCTCGTGATAGTGCTCGTGCTTGGCGGTGGCCATGATGGTGGTGCCATGTTTGGCGGCGAGATTCAGTACATAGTCGATGTCGCGGAGTGAGTAGGCGAAGGGACGGCTGAGATAGCAGGGGATGCCGGCCTCGATGTAGGGTCTGGCCAGCAGATGCTGCCAGGGAGTCTCGTAAAAGCCCGAAAAAATGAGGCCGTCGATCTTGCCCACCATGCCGTCATAGTTTTTGACCGCTGTGGCGCCCATACGGTCGGCGAATTTCTTTGCGGCTTCGGGATTCACATCCCAGCAGTGGGTAATATCCATGTTAAGCATGGATGTGCCAAGCGTGCCGTTTTTGGGATTGTTGGCCTCCTGACCCGCTTCCATGATGTCTGACCAGCTATGGGTCATGAATGAGAATTCCCCAACGCAGATGACACCGATCTTCAGTTTACGATCAAGGATCGGGGCAGCCTGGGCCGCACCTCCCGCGGCAAGTGTGGCGGCGCTCAATGCGGCAGTGTTTTTCAAAAATGAACGGCGTCCGCGGATGTAGGACGATGGTGTTGACACGATGGTGGTCTCCTGCGCGTTTTAAAATGATGGTGGTGATGCATCGGACTATATACTGGTAATTAACACTAAAATAAACCGCTGTCCATGGTTTTTTCTTTTAAAGGGTCGTACTTGCGCTTGGCGAGCTTCACGGCTATTTTAGTTGCACACATACATTTTGCAGGCGACCGGGGAGGAACGATGGCGGCGGTGTCCGACGAAAACATGTCAAGGGGACTATACAGCGCGGGCTTCACACGGGTATTTCGGGGCTTTTTCAGACCGCTGAGTGCCCTGCTCAATACGCTCAAAGTGACCCCGAATATGGTCACTTGCATAAGCGGCATCCTCGGCATCGTCATGGGTGTTCTGTTGGCGTACGACCATCTCTGGCTGGGGGTTTTAATGGGATTTGCGGTGGGATTCGCGGATATTGTGGATGGCCAGATGGCCAAGGAGTTCGGCGGCGCAACCCGTTTCGGCGGCATCCTTGATTCCACCATCGACCGGTACGTCGAGTTCTTTCTCTTTGCCGGGCTCGGGGCACGCTATATCCTGCTGGGACGGCCCTTCTGGGCGCTCCTTGCTGGCACGGTATTTTTAGGCTCGGTCATGGTGAGCTATGTCAAGGCGCGTGCGGAGGCGGATGGCTTCGAGTGCAAGGTCGGCAGGCTCCAGCGCCCGGAACGCCTGACCATCGCGGGTTTCGGATTGCTCTTCCTCGGTCCGGGTGTGGACATCATGATAGTCATCCTCGCGGTGGGGACTCAGCTCACGGTGATCCAGAGGCTGGTGCATGTCCGGCGTCAGACGAGGGAGTGAAAGAGGTGAAAATTGTCTGAACCACAGATTAAACAGATTAAAGGATTGCGCAGATGAAAAGCGGAAAGGATGTAGTATGTGCGAATTAATTGCATTCATGGAGACGATTAAGACTTTTCTCATTCCTTTAATTGCTGTTGTAACTTTATGCATTCTCGTTCTACAATACCTACTGGAAAGAAATAAGTTCAAGCTTGCATTGTTTGATAAGCGATGGAAATACTATGAAGTTGTCCGAGATTTTCTCTTTTCAGTTGGAGCACAAGGGAATATTACAAATGAGGAGTTTAATGAGCAGGAAACAAATTTTATAAAGGAGACTCGCGGAATTGAATTTGTTTTTGATAAAGCCATATATGAATACAGTTTAAGAATTAGAAAGTTAGGTGTCAATAAACATCAGTTGAATGAATCATTGAATAATGATAGAAGTAATAGAGAGCTAATTGGGGAAAATCTTGATACGATTAATAAGAAAATACTCGAGGAAATAGATGATATTGATGATATGTTTAGAAAATACATGAAATTAAAAATTGTCTGAACCACAGATTAAGCAGATTAAAGGATTGCGCAGATGAAAAGCGAAAAGACTGATGCCTGAATCATACCGACATGCCGACATCACCGGGAAAATTATCGGCTGTGCCATGACGGTGCACTCGACGCTTGGCAATGGATTTCAGGAAGTCATTTACCAGCGGTGCCTTGCCTTGGAGATGGAAAAGCAGGGGCTTAAGTTTGTCCGTGAATTGGAAATGCCCATCCATTATGATGGAAAGGATGTGGGGACACGCCGGGTGGACTTTCTCGTGGAAGAAGTTGTCATGGTGGAATTGAAGGCGATTTCAGTCCTTGATACGAGCCACCTCGCCCAAGGGGTGAATTATCTTGAAGCATATAATCTCGAAACCGGCCTTCTGCTGAATTTCGGCACAACCTCCCTCGAATACAAGCGATTGATTAATAAGAAAAAAATAAGGTAGGGGTGATGACTGTGTCCTTGTGACTGGCCGTTTTTTTTAATCATATTAATCTGTTAATCAGCGTAATCTGTGGTTCAGACAATCTTTTTAACCGGTGCGAATTCACACCACACACTCAATCTCCCGCTCAAGCCGTCTTCGCCAAAATCCACCATAGCCATTTCCTCCCATGCAGTGTATATTGCGTGACACTGACAATCCCTGCAACGCATCCTCCCGAAAGGAACGCCGCCATGCCCTATTCGCCAGCAACCGGCCGTTATGACACCATGACCTATGCCCGCTGCGGCAAAAGCGGCATCCGTCTCCCGTTGGTCTCGTTGGGGCTGTGGCATAACTTCGGCGGGGTGGATTCGGAACAGACCGCGCGCGCCATGGTTCACCGCGCATTTGACCTGGGTATCACTCACTTCGACCTCGCCAACAACTACGGCCCGCCTCCCGGTTCGGCGGAGGATACCTTCGGGCGCATCCTTGCCGCCGACCTCGCCGGATACCGTGACGAGCTCATCATTTCCACCAAGGCGGGATATACCATGTGGAATGGCCCCTATGGCGACTGGGGGTCACGTAAATATCTGCTTTCGAGCCTCGATGCCAGTCTTTCGCGCATGGGCCTTGATTATGTGGACATCTTCTATTCGCACCGCCCGGATACGGAGACGCCCCTCGAGGAAACCATGGGCGCATTGGCGAGCGCGGTCCATCAGGGCAAGGCGCTGTATGCGGGCATCTCCAACTACGATGCACGTGACACCCGCCGTGCGGCCTCACTTCTTCGGGAGATGGGTGTTCCGCTGCTCATCCACCAGCCGCGGTATTCGATGTTTGACCGGTGGGTCGAGGACGGCCTGCTTGAAGCGCTCGACGAGGTTGGTGCGGGCTGCATCCCGTTCAGTCCCCTCGCCCAGGGCCTGCTCACAAATAAGTACCTCGATGGTATCCCCAAGGAATCACGCGCCGCGAAATCCCATGGCTTCCTCAAGCGCGAGCAGGTAACGCCGGAAACTGTCGCCACCGTCCGGGCGCTCAACGAAATCGCCGGGCAACGCGGCCAGTCCCTCGCCCAGATGAGCCTCTCATGGGTGCTCCGTCAGCCGCAGGTAACCACCGTGCTGATCGGTGCGAGCAGTGTCGCCCAGATTGAGGAAAACGCATCCATAGTAACGGCCCCGCCGTTTTCCGTGGACGAACTTGCCGCAATCGAGGCAGTGCTCGCTTCCTGATTGGGGTTTTGGGGAACACGCTGCCATGACTGAAAAACGCATTCAACGAATCATGAGATAACAAGAAAATTATTTAACCCGTGAAAAATTAATAATTCTTACACCACAAACTCAATCTCCCGCTCAAGCTGCACTCCTTTAAGCGTCACCTCCGCCCTCCAGGCGATGATGCCCACTCCCGCATTGACCGCTTCGCGCAGTTTGGCAGCGTACACCGGGTCGACATGCTCCGCAGGGCCCATGGAGTCGCAGTCCATGCGCTGGGCGAGAAAGAACATCGCCGCCCTGCCACCATCCCTCACCACTGCCATGAGTTCATCGAGATGCTTGGCGCCGCGCGCAGTGACAGCGTCCGGGAAGAGTGCGCGCCCATCCTCGACCAGGGTCACATTTTTCGCCTCCACATAGAGGTCGCCGCCGGGGCCGGACAAAACAGCGTCCACACGTGAGCCAGAGCCATAGGGCACTTCACGGCGGATGGAGGTGTAGTCGCGGAATTCGGGGATGATGCCGGTGGTGAATCCCTCGGCGACAAGGATATTGGGCACCGCAGTGTCAATGCCCGCCCAATGGCCGTTCACTTCAACAAGCCGCCAGTCGTAGCGGGTCTTTCGCGCGGGATTTGCCGCTTCGGTAAGCATGACGCGACTGCCGGGTTCGGCCATCTGGAGCATGGAGCCAGTGTTGGCGCAGTGCGCGGTCACAATATCGCCGCTGTCAAGTCGAACATCCGCGAGGAACCGCTTGTAGCGCCGGATGAGTGTGCCCAAGACTGGGGGAAGGTCGAAGGTCATGGCTCCTCAAAAGATGGTGGAGAGGGTGCGCAAAGATGGGGGGATGTACGCTCAAAAAAGGGGGAGAGTGTGCCCTCCCCCCTTTTGGGGATTATTTCATGAACGTCATGCGTGTCGAGCGGGACATGCCACCGCTTTCGAGGCGTGCGAGGTAGACGCCTGATGCGGCCATGATGCCGTCGTCGGTTCTGCCATCCCACACCACACGGTGCCTTCCCGCATCAAGAACGCTGTCAACGAGTGTCCGCACCGTCTGGCCGGTGAGGGAGTAGACAACAAGACGTGTCGAGCCATCAGCCGAAAGAGAGAAAGAGAGTGCGGTCGCGCCGTTGAAGGGATTGGGTGACACGGGATCAAGGGTGAAGGGTGTCGGCTGATCGGCCAGTACGCCGGTTGTACCCACAAAGGTGACGTTCAGTGTGTAGGGTATCGCCTGCACCCCCGCGCCGCTGTGGAGGTTGAGCAGATACCTGCCCGCATCGAGCGCCACCGTTTTGGTGAAGGAGGTGCCGATCATGTGCTGGCTGAACACCTCATCGCCCACGACGCCGGGGGATGCTTCGCTATAGAGGATAGCACGGTCGTAATCCCGGCCCCAATCGTAGGTGGAGAGCCAGTCGGTGATGGTGATGACCGCATCGCCTGCTCCAGCGGTGAAACTGAACCAGTCCTCATCACCCCAGATGAACGGTCCCTGTGGCGTCGATTTCCACTGGTATGCGGTATAGGTAACACCGGATGTTACCGCGGTGGCCTGTGATGTGCCATCGTTTGGTTCCTGTGCGTCATGTGCGGGATTAAAGGAGCAGGTGATGGTGTAGGGTGCTGTTGAAATGCCGCTCCCTGAGTGGTAGCGGAGATAGTAGTCGCCGCCCGCCGAGAGATTCACCGTGGTGGCCGCATTGGCGCCCATCATCCAGGCATAGTACTCTTCCTGGTTGTTGACATTGAAGTAAGTGCCGTCCGCGCGATAGATGTACAGCCGGTCGTAGTCATCACCCCAGTTGTATGTCGATATCCAGTCAGCCAACGTGATGGTGAGGGTGCCCGGTGAAGGAAGGGATATTCGGTACACATCCTCGTCGGCCCGCACCGAATCGCTCGGAGTCATTCGCCACTGAAAGGCGGTCATCGGGGTGTTCAAAGCCAGCGGAGTCGATGTGCCGATGGTTTCGTTTGGCTCATTGGGATCGGGTGTCCCAATGAGGCTGGCGGCGATGGTGTAGTTCTGCGCGGTCACACCATTCGGCCAATCCCAGGTGTTTCCGGAGTGCAGGCGCAGGGTGTATGTTCCGGCCTGTCCGACACTGATGGAAAAAGATTCGTCGGCATCCATCATATGGGCGCAGAACGGATCCTCTGCACTACCGAACTGTTCTATCGCAACGGATTCTCCTGCGGCGTTGTACATATAGGCGCGGTCATAGTCGGTTCCCCAATTGTAGGTGGATTCCCAGTTGGTGAGACTCAAGGTCAGATGGCCGGGGGTGGGCAGGATGATCGTGTAGTCCACTGTTGCCGATGGTGCCATTGAGCCGGCGGTCGGCGTGTCGAAAAGAAGTACATTCGCGTGGGTGATTCCTGTGGCGGATAGTAGAATCAAAACAGAAATAATACTACTACGAAATAGTGACGCGCAGGGAAAATGCATGCCGGTGTTCCTTTTCATGAATGATGTAAAAAAATCGCCGTCAGCCCGTAATCAGGGTGACGAATCTGTCAAAAAGATAGTCCGAGTCGTGCGGTCCGGGGGAGGACTCCGGGTGGTACTGGACACTGAATGCCCGGAGTTTCTCGGCGTGCAGCCCCTCGACGGTATTGTCGTTGAGGTTCATATGCGAGATCACCGCGGTGTTGTCGGAAATTGAGCCGGGCTGTAATGCGAAGCCGTGGTTCTGGCTCGAAATTTCCACTGTACGGGTGCTCTCGTCCATGACCGGCTGGTTTACGCCACGGTGGCCGAATTTGAGCTTGTAGGTCGTGCCGCCGAGGGCGAGGCCGAGAATCTGGTGACCGAGGCAGATGCCGAAGAGGGGTGTTTTGCCCAAAATTCCGCGCACGGTCTCAATGGCGTAGGTCACCGCTTTGGGATCGCCGGGGCCGTTGGAAAGAAAGACACCGTCGGGATTGAGCGCCATGATGTCCGCTGCGGTGGTCGTGGCGGGAAGTACTGCGACCTTGAGTCCGCGCCCGACGAGCTTACGTACGATATTCCATTTGATGCCGAAGTCGAGGGCCGCCACACTGGGGAGGGATGAGCGGTCGTACTCCTCACGTGTTACCCGCTTGAAGGCGGAGTGATATTCCTTGATGTGGCGGGCGGAACCTTTTTGGGTGATGCTCTCATCGGTTTCGATGGCGTACCAGGGCTCGGTGCAGGTGACCTTGCTGGCCAGGTCGGCACCGACCATGCCCTGAGCCGCTTTCGCTTTGGCGACGAGGGAGTCCGGGTCCAGATCGGTGGCGCTCAGGATGCCGCGCATGGCACCGGTTTCACGGATGGTGCGGACAAGCTGGCGAGTGTCGATGCCCTCGATGCCGATGATGCCCCAGCGCGCAAGCCAGTCGCCGAGCGATTCGGTGGAGCGGAAATTGGAGGGAAAGGGGCAGTACTCCTTCACCACAAAACCAGCCACCTGGGGACGTTCGGATTCTGAATCGTCCGGATTGACACCATAATTGCCGATGAGCGGATAGGTCATGGTAACGATCTGACGATGGTAGGAGGGATCGGTGAGCACCTCCTGATAACCGGTCATGCCGGTGTTGAATACGACCTCGCCGTCATTTTCGCCTTCCGCCCCGAAGTTCCAACCGCGAAATACAGCGCCGTTTTCGAGCGCGAGAAGTGCGGGTTTTTTATGTGTCTGCGTCATTGGTTCATTTCCCCATGGATGGATTTCAAACGATTCAAGCCAAAAGGTGAGGCATACAGGATTTCAGATTTATTACACGTCGTCCCCGGTGCGCCAGATGGTGCCCCCGACTACAGTGGCGGCTGTACGCCCCGGCAGTTTCCATCCCGCGAAACAGGTGTTGGTCGAACGGGATTTCATGGTCGCCGGATCGACTGTCCAGGTGCATTCGGGATCATAGATGGTGATATCAGCGGGTGCGCCTTCGGCGAGAGTACCGCCGGGTATCCCCAGAATGGTCGCGGGAGCCAGTGACATGCGTGCCGCCACAAGGTCCCATGTCAGAATGCCCGGTGCGACCAGCTCACGGTGGATGACACCGAGCGCGGTTTCAAGGCCGGTCACCCCGAAGGGCGCGTTGATGAACTCCCGCTCCTTCGCTTCCATCGAGTGTGGCGCGTGATCGGTGGCAACCGCGTCGATGGAACCATCACGGAGCCCTTCGCACAGCGCCTCGACATCGTCCAGAGTGCGGAGTGGCGGATTCATCTTGTAACAGGTGTCAAAGGTCGCGACCAAGTCCTCGGTAAGTGTCAGGTGATGGGGCGTGACATCACAGGTCACCGCAACGCCGCGTTTTTTCGCAGCACGAATGAGGTCGATAGTTCCCCGTGTGGAGATATGGGTGACATGGAGACGTGTGCCCGTGTATTCGGCGAGGGCGATGTCGCGCATGACCATGATTTCCTCGGAGGTGCGGGGCATGCCGCCCAGACCCAGCTCAACCGACAGCGCGCCTTCGTTCATGTGGGCACCGCGGACAAGTGTGGGCTCTTCCTCGTGGGCGATGATGGGCTTTCCGACCATCCAGGCGTACCTGAGGGCGTTTTGCATGACTGCGGCGGTCGCCACCGAGACACCATCATCCGAGAAGGCTACTGCACCATCGCGGGCCATTTCGGCCATTTCCACGAGGGTCTCACCTGCACGCCCTTTGGTGATCGCGCCGATGGGATACACTCGGGCCCTGGCATTCTCAGCCCGTTCGAGGATGAAGCGTACCCGCCCTGCGTCATCGGTGGGCGGGTCGGTATTGGGCATGGGGCAGACTGCGGTATAGCCTCCCGCTGCTGCGGCTTCGCAGCCGGACTCGATGGTCTCGGCATCCTCGCCGCCCGGTTCGCGCAGATGGGTGTGCATGTCGATGAGCCCGGGCATAACGATCTTCCCGGCAGCCTCGACAATCTGGACCCCTGCCGCATCCTTGGCGGGGATGTCACGCTCCACACGGACTATGACGCCGTTTTTGACGAGTATGTCAGCGGGACCGTGCCGGTCCTGCGAAGGATCGACGACTGTGCCGCCCCGTATGAGTATATCCTTTAGTGTCATTGTCCGCCTCCCCCGGTGAGCAGATAGAGTACGGCCATTCTGACCGCTTCGCCGTTGGTGACCTGATTGAGAATGAGACTCCGCTCCGAGTCGGCGGCCTCGTAGTCGATCTCCACCCCGCGATTGATGGGGCCGGGGTGCATGATGACCGCGTTTGGTTTCATGCGCGCCATCCGTTCACGGGTGAGTCCGAAGAGCGAGGTGTACTCACGGGTCGATGGTATCAGTCCGCGTCCCTGACGTTCGTGCTGTATGCGTAAAAGGTAGATGACATCAAAGTCCGGCAAGATGGCGTCGAGGTCGTAATGCACCGGCACATCCAGCGAACTCATGTCCAGCGGCATGAGGGTCGCCGGGCCGCATACCGACACCTTGGCACCCATCGTCTTCAATCCCCAGATATTGGAACGCGCCACACGTGAATGCACGATGTCGCCGACAATGAGCACCTTGAGTCCGGCGATTTTCCCGAACCGTTCACGGATGGTGAGCATGTCAAGAAGCGCCTGGGTCGGATGCTCATGGGAGCCATCCCCGGCGTTGATGACACGGCAGGCGGTGTGTTTCGCCAGAAACTGGGGGACACCCGGTGATCCGTGGCGGCAGACGATGGCGTCGATCTTCATGGCCTCGATATTGCGCACTGTGTCGCGGAAGGATTCGCCCTTGGATACACTCGACGCGCTTTTGGCGAAGGTGACCACCTCGGCATTGAGACGTTTCTCCGCGAGTTCGAACGATATGCGGGTGCGTGTGGAATCCTCGTAGAAGAGGTTGAGCACCGCCACACCCTTGAGTGTGGGCACTATGCGGATGGGACGGTCGAGGACTTCACGAAAGGAGCTTGCGGTGTCAAGAATTGTCGTTATGTCTTTTTTTTCCACGTCCTTGAGACCGAACAGGTGCTTGAGACCGAAGGCCATCACGCGCCTCCTTCTTGGGCGAGCTTGATAAGGGTGACCTCGTCAATGCCATCCGACTCGATCATGCGTACCCGTATTTCCTCGTTTATATCAGTCTTTATCTTCTTCCCGACAAAATCGGCCATAAGTGGCAGTTCACGGTGGCCGCGATCAACAAGTACAGCAAGTCGGACACGTTGGGGTCTGCCGAAAGACATGATGGCATCCAGCGCGCTGCGCACCGTTCTGCCGGTGTAGAAGACGTCATCCACCAAAACGACGGTCATGCCCTCCACGTCGAAGGGGATGGATGTAACCTGCACAGTGGGTTGCTTGAGCGCGGTCCTGAAATCGTCACGGTAGAGTGTGGCGTCCAAAACTCCCACGGGGATGGCTACTTTTTCCGCCGATTCGATGATTTTCGCGATGCGCCCGGCAAGATGAACGCCGCGTGTCTGCAAGCCGATGAGTCCGAGGTTCTCCGCGCCGTGGTTTCGGTCGAGTATCTCGAATGCGATACGCCTGACTGTGCGGGTCAAGTCCTGAGGATTCATCACCCGTTGTTCGCTCTCGATTGTCACCGCCGGTCCTCCCTTTTTGACAAAAAAAACTCACCCCAAAAGGTGAGTCGGCACCGGAAAATCAGCACGAACGGTGGTAAGCCACGAAAAAACGTCTGTGAATATGACCTCTTTCATCTGTTCTCCGTCCGCCTGTTATATATTCGCAACAGTATAATGAAATCCCTTCCTCACGTCAAGTGTTTTGGTGCCCGATTCTGTCTTTTTCAGGCAGCGCCTGTGTCGGCGGGGAAATACCACGAGGGAGCGTCGCAAGACGCCCCCCCGAGTTCATCAGTGAGTGAATAACTATGTACGAAGCTGGCTGTGCCGTTTACTATATTTCTTTCGCGAAAGATCACCTGTCCCCAAGCTCAGTCTTCGATGGCGGTTGCGGCGATGGCGCTGAAGAGGTTGGGAAGTTCCATGCCATAGACGGTCTGGGACAGGTAAATGCCGAACATGTCCTCCGAAGGATCGATCCAGAAATAGGTCGAGTGGGCACCGCTCTTCATATATGATCCCTGGGAGAGAACGCCGGTCACATGTTTGCGCTCGGTGCAGACGCTCACGGAGCCCAGGCCCCATTTGTCGCCACCCTCGGCGACCTTGCCTTCGAGTGCGCCGATGGAGTTGGTGGTCATGGCCTCGACTGTTTTACGGCTGACGATGCGGACTTCACCCAGTACGCCGCCATTGAGGAGCATCTGGCAGAAGCGGGCGTAATCCCCCACAGTCGAGTAGAGTCCGCCGCCGCCGGAGAAATGGTTACGCTCGCCCGGTCCGGCTGTATCGTTCGCTGTCGGACTGCGCTTCACGAGTTTCCCCTCGGCACCGGGCAGGTAGAGTCCCGCAAGCCGGTTCATCTTGTCGGTGGGGACATAGAAGAATGTGTCGGTCATCCCCAGCGGTGTGAATATGCGTTCCTCGCAGAACCGGTCGAACGACATGCCCGACACCAGTTCGACCACATAGCCGAGAACATCATCGCAATAACTGTACATGAAGTCGGTGCCCGGCTCGAAGAGCAGGGGCGTTTTCCCCAAGGCACGGGCGACTTCGGCTACAGGATGTGCGGGCTTGGTGAGTTTGTCGATGTTCGCCTCGGCATAGTATTTCTTATGGGGGCCGGAACCATAGCTGAGCCCGGCGGTGTGGTTCAGAAGATCGCGGATTGTGACAGCGCGCTTCGCCGGGACCAGTGTGTCGGGAGCGCCGTTGACACCGGGAACGATGACCTGCTGATTGCTGAATTCAGGGATGAACGCTGACACCGGGGTGTCTAAAAGGAAGCGGCCTTCCTCGTGAAGCATCATGACGGCAGTGCTGGTGACTGGCTTGGTCATGGACATGATGCGGAATATAGTTTCTGGGCTCATGGGTCTTGCGGCCTCGCGGTCAGCCATGCCGTGCGCACCAACATGGACGACTTTCCCGTGCCGCGCAATAAGGGTGACCGCCCCGGCGATACGTCCCTGGGCTATCCAACTCTCGATGGCGGGAGCAATGCGCGCGAGATTTTCGGATGACAGGCCGACTGTGCCCGGTTCAGCTGTCGGGAGTATCTGTGCGGTGCCGGCCCGCGCGAATACGCAGGCAACGATGGAGAGAACCGCCAGAAAACAGATGGTATGTCGCATGAAGCATCCTTTCGGTGTGATGGTGATATACGCGCCCCCAAGGGACACTATCATGATGGTAAAATACACAGGGAGGCGCACAATAACAACAGTTCGCATAGGTATTGCGTCACGGTGCCGAAGTAGACATATTAAAACGAGCATTCTGAGCTGACATTGCTGTTACCCATATCACCAGTCGGTATCATTTACCGCCACCATAAGGAGAAGGCGCATGAAAACGTTGTATGCTGTTGTCGCAGCCGTAGTCATCGGGGCGAATGCCTGGGCCGCCGACCCGAATATTTATCTGCAGGGAGACCGTAATCCCAACGAGACCAATGTCGACCTCTATATCAGGAGTTGGAAGGATTCCCCGGCGCACAGTGGGCATGGGGGCTTCATCGAGCAGGAATATCTCACGCGTGGCAATCCGCAAAATCCCACACATCCCGGCGCGGTGCTCAAATATATCAAGGAGTACAACCACGGCATTCTCGGCCCCAAAGACGCAACACGGCCGGTGAAGCATGACACTGAACAGGTGTTTTTCTTTGTTCTGAGCGGTGTCGGCACCGCCGAATCGGGTGGGAAGACCGCCCCGTTATCCGAGGGCACCGGTGTCTTTATCCCGGCGGGAATCACCTACAAGTTCACCAATACCGGGAACGATGCCCTTGATGTGGTGATTATTGTCGAGGAAATCACCGAGGGATTTGTGCCCATCACGGAAATGAAAACCGGCAGTTATCACGATCATATACCGAGTGTAGGCGCTCATTATTGCCATATCGGATATGGCATTGTGGATGGTGCGAAGTACGCCAATCCCATGGGTATCGGCGTGGTGGGTATCACGACATTCGATTATGCCCATCCGCATGCGCATGTCGAGGGAGCGGAAGAGATATGGAACCAGTTTCGCGGGAATAGTCTCCTTATCATCGGCACCCGGCTCCGCCATCAGTCCGAGGGAACAGCGTTTCTCGCGCCGCCGGATGGCACTTCGCCCCACTCATCAATCAACCATACGGGCGAACCGATGTACTGGCTCTATGTCGGCAACCGTCACGACCGAAACTAAGGGGTTTTTTCGGGGGGGATCAGATCGATGTGTCGAAACCGTAGAAGTCCGACTCGACCTCTTTGATGGTCTCAAGGGAGCTTGACATGAGTTGTTCGATGGCTTTCACCCCTATCCCATATTTACTGGCGATGTCGAGGTAGCCTTCGGATGCGAGCCCGTCCACATTCGTGCCATATCCCATGAGGAGTGCCACCGAGTTGGCGATTTTTATAAGATCGTCGATGGTGGTGTCATCCTGCGTGGGTTTTGAGTGGTGTTTTTCGACCGCGGCGGCTATATGCTCGGGCAGTTTCCAGAGGGTGAGGACTTTACCGCCAATCTCGGCATGGTCGAAACCAATAACCCGTTTTTCCGCCGCGATGAAGCCGATATCCTCGGACTCCATCAGCGCGGTCATTTCGGGCACACTATCCTGGATGAATTCGGTGAGGACCAGCTTGCCGATGTCATGGAGAAGCCCGGTGATGTAAAGGTCGTCGCAGAGCTTTCGGTCGACCAGCAGGCCCAGTTTCTCGGCGAGGATTGATGTGGCCAGCGAGTGGCGCCAGAGTTCACCTTCCTCGACCTCGTAACCGGTGCATTTTGTCTCAAAATACTGGCGTGTGCCGGAGAGGATGATAATTTTCTTCATCTCGACAAGGCCCAGATACACCACCGCGTCCTTGAGGTTCGAGACCTGGCGCCGCAGCCCGTAGTGCGTCGAATTGCATATCCGCAGTGCTGTGGAAGCAATGGACTGATCGAACTTGACCGCCTCTGCGATGGCGTCCGGGGTCACCGATGCGTCCCGAAGAAGGCCGAGCACCTTGGTGACAGTGAGGGGGAAGGGCGGCAGATAGTCGATCTGCGCGAGTATGGTTTCGATGGTCGCCATGCCGGTGTTCCTGGATGAAAGGATGGAAAACCAATTTATACCTGAAGATATTTAGAATAATCGGACAAATCAAGATATTTTAGTCAAATGATGCGAGTATAAATTTTATAAACACCATTAATAACAATTAGTTGCCATGTAATATGTCCAGCAGTGTAATTGCCGGGTTTTCCCCCGTGAAGTGCTCTTTTTTCGTGGCGACAGCTGTGTCGTCTCCCCGCAGAGTCCCCCATCCCGGCCAGTCTGGCACCATTATCAGTATGCAGGGAATAAAAAAATCCCCTGTTCTGCCCATAAAAAGGGAGAACAGGGGATGCATATTCAGGAGTGCCGCGTTATTTCATGAAGGTCATTTTACGGGATTGGGTGAATTCTCCCGCTGTTATCCTGCAGACATATATTCCCGAGGAATACGAGGATGCATTCCATGAAACAGAATGGTTTCCCGCTGTTCTGAACCCGTTCACCAAGGTAGTGATATGCTGACCGTTCGGGCCGAAAATTTCGAGTGTAACACTGCCGGCCTGCGCCAGTTGAAACTCGATGGTTGTGTAGGGATTGAAGGGATTCGGGAAATTCTGCTCAAGAATGTTGATCGCACTGGATTTCATCGACCTTCATCCAGGCCGGTGTATCCTTGTAATAGTCATCGAAACCAAAGCGATGGTTGAAGAAGATGTCGCTGAAGCCGTATTTAACGAAAAATATGACGAGAAACAGCCCCAGGTAGAGATGTATGCGCCGCAGGAAAAGATGTCTTTGCATCGCTACCTTTCAGCCTACAAAAAAATTAAGAAAAAGATAAAGAGCCCAAGTCCCGCAATCGCTGTTATCGCGCCACTTCTTCGCAGTGAGCGCATCTTCCACCACATCACAAGCCCCGAAATACCCCAGAAGAGGATGGCGACGATGGCGATGTCCACTGAGAAGGCCCATGCATCGTCCGCAAAATAGGGGCGCAGGTAATTCGTCCGGTGGTGAAGCCGCCAGAAGATGAAGGGTTTGTCGGTAATCTGACGGTCGATACGCAGCAGTTTATCAGTTAAGATATATTCACTGGATACGTGTCTCCAAAATGAAGTATTTTTTGTTTTTTTTAATTATGTTGTTAGCAAAATTTAAAGATTAGCATGTAGAAAATACTTGATAGATATTATTTAAGTGGTAATATTTATTCACAAGCAGGATTGTTTTGAAATTTAACACTTCATAATTTAATATGGGGAATGTCGGATGAATATGATTAAGACACTATGTTTTATTATCTTAATAATGCTCGGGGTGTTTATGTTCGTATATGGTGAGTTCGATGATAGCCCTGGCGGACAGCTGATTGGTTTGCTGGCAGTTATTATAGGTATTGTATATATAATAAAGAATAAATACTGGTAAAAATCAGGCGAGCGGAGAATGCATTGCAATAGATGCTTAATCTCCCTAACCCATTGATAACATAGAGTTATAAAAATACCCGTCCCTCTTGAAAGTGTTACAGGAGAGACGGGTACAATTTTTCAGTGGTGGAGGGTGTGTAGAGGTAACGCAACTCAGCCTCTGTTCTTAGCCTGCCCTAACATAACATCTGGATCAACTTTGGAGGGCCAGGTCACCAGTTCCAGAGTTAGTCTTCTTTTCTCAAATCCAAAATTATCATTTGTATCAGTTTTCAGGGGACAGGTCAAATACTTCACAGTAAATTCTGATTATTTGATGCTCATGTCATGCAAATTCTTTAATTTTTTCCTACTTTTATATAGTTGGTAGGAATTATATACAATACTACCACTTACTTCGGAGAGATTGTATCCGGCTTTCTTGGTGGCGATCATCTCAATGTAAGCGTAAATACCTGATTTTATATCACTACACACCAAAACATGGTATGATATAAATTTTCGGTTTTACACACAAGTACTTCCTTGCGAATGGTATGCATTAATTGCTATGTGACGGCTACATCGGGGAGATTGGTGATGTGTATGCCCGCCACACTCCCGACCCCGGGCGCCATCCAGGCCGCCTCCGCCTGACTTTCGTGCAGGCCACGTTCTTCTTGACTGTCTTGGTGATTTGTGTACCTTACTACCAGTCCCCAAGTACCAGTGCCAATGAACGCGGGCTTGATAACGCTGGTATTATTCTCCGACATCCTCATTGGCCGCGAAGAGTTGTAGCAGGTGGCGCAGCGGGAGGATTTCGGTGCGGCCGCCCGAAAAAGGAGACCTCATGCAGAATATGTTAGCCCTCACCGAACCGTATGCTCTTCCGGTGCTTATCCTGGCGGGAACTGCAGTGGCGGGATTGTTCATCCATGCATTGCTGTTCGTGGCTGTGGCGAGAATCGGGAAGCATTCAGCGACTATCGGGTATTTTAACCGTCGGTGCCGCGCCTCCGCACGCTGGCTGATTGTGGCCATCATGATCAGGGCGGCTCTTGTGGCGGGGATGATTCCGGCCCTTATCCATGAATTCCTGGCGCAGACCGTTCTCATCGCGGCTTCTGCATGGTTTTTAGGGGGGCTCACCTTTGTCGCCGAAGATGTGATCCTCGGCCACTTCGACATAGACAACGCCGATAACCTCCGAGCCCGTGGCATCTATACGCAGACCCGGTTTCTCAAACGGGCGGTCATAGCCGTTATTATAATCGTGGCACTGGGTATGACGCTCATGACCTTCGAAACAGTCCGTAGTCTGGGCACCGGTATTCTGGCGTCAGCGGGTATTGTGGGCATTGTGGTCGGTCTCGCCGCGCAGAAATCGCTCGGTACCCTTCTTGCGGGTCTCCAGATCGTGTTCACTCAGCCCATTCGTCTGGACGATGTCGTCATTGTCGAGAACGAGTGGGGGAAAATCGAGGATATCACGCTCACGTATGTCGTGGTGCGCATCTGGGACGAGCGCAGACTCATCATGCCCATCACCCACTTCATCGAAAAGCCCTTCCAGAACTGGACTCGTGTGTCGTCCCAGATTATGGGGACAGTATTTCTCTACACCGATTACGCCATCCCCGTTGAGGACCTCCGCGCCGAACTGACCCGTATCCTCGAAGATTCACCGCTCTGGGATCGTCGCGCCAACAGCCTCGTGGTGACCAATGCGAAGGAACATACTCTGGAAGTGCGGGCGCTCATGAGCGCTGCTGATGCCTCGAAGTTATGGGATCTGCGGTGTCTGGTCCGTGAACGGCTCGTCGACTATGTCCGGCGCGCCCATCCCGGGTGCCTTCCGCGTTTCCGTGCTGATCTCACGCAAGATATGAATGGCAGCGAGACGTGATGTAGCGGGGCGCTACTGGTTTTTGGGGATGATGCCGCCGCCGGTGATGTCCTTCCATGCATCGTAATCGACGAATTTTCGGGTTGTGCCGCCGCGCTGCACCATCGCCAGGATCACCATATTCGCGATCAGTTTCCGCGCCGCCTCGCTGTCATTCCCCACAATAAGCATGGGGCCGTACTCCTTCTCCGAATACACCGCGACCAGCCGATCATCTATGAAGACACCCTCCAGCATGGTGCGCTGCTGAATGGTGACAACTCTGGTCGCAGTTCCCGCAGTCCGTGGCGGCCCATCGGGGAACGGGAAGGCAATGTCGTAGAGCAGATGGTCGTTGGGGATGACGCTGAGGCCCCCGGTGACTCCGGGCAGGGAGTTGAGCAGCGACCTCAGCGGCGGGGCACCCCTCGGTGGCAGAGAGGGATTTATGCGGCCATACGATTCGATGAAGGCGAATCCACCGCCGGCGAAATAGCTGGCGAGGGCGGCGCGCTCGGTGTCGGTCGCTTCGAAGATATCATCCGCAGCGATGACGATGAACGGGTAGCGGCGCAGGTACGGGGAGTCGAAATTTAATCTGCCATCAATCTCAATCCTGATGCCGGTCAGGGCGGCAATTGCAGCGGTCAATCCTTCGATGATTTTTGGCAGTGATTCGGGAGGAGTGAGTGTCGCGCCATGCACGGCTGCCGGGATATGGAGGAATCCTTCGCTTCTGAGCAGGTCAGTGGTGTCCACGACAATGAGGCCTTTGTAGCGTCCGGTGTCCAGATCGTCCACAGTCACCATTTCGCCGGTAAGCGAGATGGCTTCGGGGGGACGGCGGTCATAAGCCAGGTCGCCGTAACGAGTCTGGATTTCGGGAATGGGCAGCTCGGTGAACAGGGTTATATCCGGCAGGTCCCGGGGGATGGTGTGCTCGATAACAATCTGTGATTCATCGAAATAATTGTCGATACGTTCGGTGAACTCGCGGACAACGCGTTCGGCATATAAGCGATAGATGTTGGGATCTTCGGATTTTTGGCGGTTGGGGAAGATTTCGGGCTGGCGTATGCGGAAGGTGCGCCTTACGAGTGATTTTTGTGGGGACGTACGCCGCCAGTTGATGAAGGGATTTTGGATTTGTGGCGGAGGTTTCGGAACCGATATGATCTGGACCCTCAATGATGATGGTGTATCCGCTGTGGGCGCGATGGTACGTTCAGAACGGATCATCACTGCGAGGAGGGCGAGAAACAACATCCCCAGGCATCCGCCGGATACAAGCAGGCGACGGCTCTCACGTCTAAGGAGCTTGGTGTCGAGGGGAATATGGCGATACAAGGCGTATTTGCTCATACCATAGTATAAGTGTTACTTTGGTAAAAGGTGAATAAAATTAGATCCGTTATTACCGGCCTTCCGCCATCCGCACATAGACATCCTCATACATTCCCACTACCCGGTCACGGTTAAAAATCCGTACCGCGCGTTTACGGCCCTTCGCACCCATGTCGTGGGCGCGGTCGTTATCGGTGAGGAGCGCGATGCAGCCTTCGATCATTGCGGGGACATCCCCCACAGTGTAAAGCAGACCCGCTTCATCGCCGCCCACCACTTCGGTGAGCCCGTGCCCGGAGGTGCCCACCACGGGGACTCCGCAGCTCATGGCCTCAAGGGCGGTGAGCCCGAAACTTTCCGAGGCCGACAAAAGAAGGAATATATCCGCGCAGGGAATGATCGAGCTGACATCGTCCTGGGGGCCCAGGAAGGTGACTTGGTCGGCGAGACCGTGCTCTTCGGCGAAAACACGTGCGGCTTCCTTTTCCGGCCCGCTTCCCACGAGAACAAGGCGGACTTTCATCTGTTCCGCCACACCGGCGAATACAGCCATGATGTCGGGGATACGTTTGACCGGGCGGAAGTTGGAGATGTGCATGAGCACCTTCTCGTCCGGGGCGGCCAGGCAGTCGCGTGATACTGTGCCTGCGGGAACAAAGAGGTCGGTGTCCACGAAGTTGGGGATGACCTCGATGGGTGCGGAAGTGCCGAAACGGTAGAGGGTCTGGTTTTTCAGGTAGTCCGATACTGCGGTCACCGCATCGGAGCGTTCGATGGAAAAACGGGTGATGTCGAAATAGGACGGGTCGGCGCCCACGAGAGTGATGTCGGTACCGTGGAGGGTGGTCACCACCGGCAGCCGCATCTCATGTTCGAGGATGCTCTTAGCCAAAAAGGCGCTGGCAGCATGCGGTACTGCATAATGGACATGGAGGAGGTCGAGCTTTTCACGCCGCGCGATCTGGGCCATCTTCGATGCCAGTGCGAGGCTGTACGGGGTATAGTCGAAGAGGGGGTAGTTGAGTACCTGTACTTCATGGTAGTGGATATTCTCGATGAATCCGGTGAGACGGTATGGCAGCGCTGTGGTGATGAAATGGACGTGATGGCCACGATGAGCAAGGCTTCTGCCCAGTTCGGTCGCAACCGTGCCGCTGCCGCCATATGTGGGATAACAGGTGATGCCGATATTCATGGTCGGATTCCCATTTCGATGTGCATTCGTTGTCCTTTTTCCATCAGCAGGATTTCGCCGGGGCTCCGCCCCTCTACCACTGTGCCTCTTCGTTCGCCGAGGTCCGAGGCTTATAAGAGCTCTGCATCCCTGCCAACGTGTCTCGTAGCAACCCCCCACTAATCCCGGTGCTTATAAGAGGCTCCGCCTCCCTTGGCCGGGTATGCGTCCACGCAGTGCGATCTCGGTGATGATATCGTCCACCTCAAGGGGTGTATCGACACTAAATCCCTCGGCAAAGTCCACATGGATACGGGCCCCGTAGTAGCGCATACGTGCTTCGATATCGCGTGAGAATCTGTCCGAGGCGATATAGGTTGGCGGACCATCGTACTCGGGATTGAAGGTCTGGCTGTGGAAACAGTCGATGGCCTGCATTTTACGTTCGAACTGGGCGGAGATATCCACGAGGAAGGACGGTGGTGACTCATAGTATTCGGTGCTGAAGATAATTTTATTGGGGCGGTGGTGCGACTGACCGGTGTCATGTTTCGCCAGACCGGCGGTGAAGCAGGCCTCGCGGACGAGCTGAGAGGTATGGGTATGGTCGGGATTTCTGTTTTCGATGGCATGGGTGATAACCATGTGGGGACGGTATTCGCGGAGAACACGGACGACTCGGTCACGGTTTTCGACAGTGTTACGGATGCGCGAATCGGGTAAGTCGAGGTTGACACGGACATCCACACCCAAGATACGGGCTGCGCATTCGGCTTCGGTGGCGCGTTCCTCAGGCGTTCCACGGGTGCCCATTTCTCCGCGAGTGAAGTCAACGATGCCGACAGCATGGCCCTGATCTTTGAGCTTGGCGAGTGTCCCGCCACAGAGGATGTCGGCGTCATCAGGGTGCGCCATCAGGCAAAGTACATCAAGATCGTGCATGGTCTCTCCCGTGGTGAGTTTCAAACAATATAGGAAAGAAAGATTGTTTTTGCAATGAACGACACCATGAAAATTACTGTCAAAAAAAAGCAAAAAATAATAGTATAGAGGGTCACTGATGATTATTATACATTAGTAGGGCAGAAAAAAAACTTGACATATTAATATACAATATTAAATTTATATTTATAGAGGAGGAGAACCATAATGGATAACATGAAATTTGGAAAAGTTCAGTACAGTATCATGCAGGTGTTGTGGAAGAAAGAACGGGCCAACGCCCGAGAAATCACCGACATGCTCAATGAGAAGAGGCCGATTGCTCACAGCACGGTCCAGACTCTTTTGCGCAAACTTGAGGAGAAGGGCGCGGTGGATCACGACTGTGACGACCGCACATTCATTTTCTACCCTCTCGTCAAGGCCGAAGAAGCGACACGAAGCGCGGTACAGGAAGTAGTGGATCGTATTTTCGATGGTTCGCCGAAAGAATTGGTATCATATCTTCTGAAAAACGAAACCATCGACGAGGCTGAAATCCTTAAGATTCGTGGCATGATTGATGCTGCTGGCGACAAAAAATAATGACTGGCTTCACCGGGGGTGTTTTTTTTATCGACCAGTGATTGAGAGGTGGGCGTGATGTACGACGTGGGTATGCTCGCGTGGTGGATGGAGATGGTTCGGTATATATCACCCTTTGTGCTGAGTATACTGATGCAATCGACGGTTGTAATTGCCGTTGGATTCGCCGTTGCGCGTCTTGTGTCCCACAAAGGACCGGAAGTTGTCTCGCTTGTGTACAAGACCATGCTTGTTTCGGTGATTGTGGTACCTGCCGCGTCATTAGTTGTTCAAATGAACGATGCCCCCCGTGTGACAGTTCAACTCGTATCGGCTTCCAGTGAATCCTTGGAGCAAAAAGTTTCCCTCATGAAGGATGCCGATTTGACCGGCAGTCACATCATGATGGAAACTTCAGGTGCGGTGATATCCTCTGTGCCTGATGCCATGAAGCCGGGCACAACGAAAACCGTGCGCGCTGTCCTTCCTTTTGAGCCAACCTTTGTGGTTTCCGCAGGCTCCGCGCTGGTGTACGCATGGGTGCTGATCGGTTTGATTGGCCTTGTGCGCTTGGTTTCTGGCTGGCGGTATGTACGCTCATTGCGTTTATCCACCGTGCCAGCGGACGCGCAAACAGTCTCCCGGTGTGAAGCCGTGGCGCTGCGTCTCGGGGTACGGCCCCTGCCGGTACTGGTCAGCACCCGGATTGATTCACCCCTTCTTGCGGGTATTGTGCACCCGGTCATACTTATCCCCCGCGGATTCAGTGTCAGTGATGAGGTTATTTATCACGAGCTTGCCCACCGTGAGCGGGGTGACTGTATCTGGAATTTCCTCAGCCATGTTGGGTGCGTTCTTTTGCCATTGCAGCCACTGATGGGGGTGCTTGCCGCGCGTATCGAGGAGACCAGTGATTTCATCTGCGACCGCTATGTTATTGTGCACAGCTCCGATCCCGTGTCATACGCCCGCATGCTTGTGGATATCGCTGAGCGCTATGTCTCTTTGGCGGATACAATGCCCGCGACGGTCGGTGTTTCCCGCTTTACATCATCACTCGGACGCAGGGTGGAGCGAATTCTGTCGTTTTCAGGGCGGGCGTTTCTTGTGGCACGTAAGGACGTGGCGCTTTTGGCTGTTGTGCTCGGTATGTGCATGACGGTTTTTGTGGGCCTTTTTGCGGTGACTGTACCACCGGACAGAACGGTGAACTCCATTCTTGGCGATTATGCCGATGTCACCGATGCTGTGATTGATACTGAAACGGCGATCATCGAAAAGATGTTATCCAGTCAGGCTGAGTTAACTTCATCGAGTGTACTTCCCGATCAGCCGCCACTTATAAAACAAGATGGTGTGGCAGCCGATCACGCTCAGAGTGTTGCCCTTTCTACACCAGTCACTTTCTCCGAATCCAACGTTTCTGTCGCTTCAGCGAATGAAATGCTCTGGGAAGAGCCGGATGTAATCAGTCCACCGGCGCCCGAGATAGTGCCGATTCCAGAGGATGTTTCTCCAGCCGTGATCAATCAAGGCGAGACCACTGGCGAGGGATTATCATATGAAGAGAGAATGGCGGTTGTAGCTAAATCCGTCGGAGAAGTGTGTGATCCCATCAAGGAGTATATGGCCATCGTATCCAGCCTCACCGATTACGATACCTGTATGGAGATGGGTAAACAGCTTATGGATGACCTTCACCCCGATGTGGCGGCCTATGTATTCCATAAAGCGATCACCTATGAGCCCAAAGATTCTGAAGCCAACAGCTGGCTCGGATGGGCATATTATCGTTCCAACATGAATGGCAAGGCGGAGATGTTTTTGAAAATCGCCATTGCCCTCGACAAGAACAAATCCGAGGCGTACCACCGGCTCGGATTTGTCTATCGCGCCGAAGGAAGTATGGAAAAGATGATGGGCGCTTTCAAGATGGCGGTCAATCTGAATAACGCCTATGTAATGTCTGAATACAAAGTCCCCCTGTACCTTATACGATAACATAGCCGGATACCGTTGATTTTCTTCGAGAAAAATTGAAGGAAAGAAAATCCTTGACTTAATAATTTATTATAGTAGATTTATAGTGGTGGCAATGCTGGGCGGCTGACGGTGGCTGATACATCCTGCTGTGTTTTCTCAATCGTCCGAGGAAAGGAGGCGAAGTATGACGCGCAAACGTAATGTGATCGCGGGAGTTGTGGCGATGGTCGTGGCGGTATTTGCGGGAGCAGCCTATGTGATGATGAAAAGAGTATAACGTATATGACTGGTTGTAATCGTACGGGGATGATCTGGTTTTTTGACTGGAGGAGAATGATGAAACGGTTTGCGAATGTAGTGCTGATTTTACTGGCTGTGATTGTTTTTGTAATGCCGAGTGTCACGGCGTTGGGTGCTGAGATAGATCCGGTCTTCGGCAGGGAGCTTGTGACTCTTACCGATGCTGATATTGCCGCAGATGAGGCATTAAATAATGTCAAGCACATGGAAAGTCCAGCCTGGTCGCCCGATGGAACGATGATAGCGTTTGTCGGCTTTTCAAGTTTATATGTCGTGCCAGCGGCGGGTGGAGTACCAAAACAAGTTTGGAACTTAGTACTCAAAGTCATAAGTTCGGTGACGTATTTTTATGCTGCTTTTTTCTGCGTTGCATCTTTAATGGATAATTTTTCAAGGAGACGTTTCATATCCTCTCTGGTGAATTTCCATTTGAAAGATTTTGCCTTTTTCTCGTAGTACGTCTGAAACAAAAGGAGCCGAGTTTCGACTTCATGCAAGTTCTGAAAGTCGTTAGGAGTGAGAACCGCCCGTTGCACAATAGAGAAGTATATTTCGACCTGATTTAACCAACTTGCGTGGATAGGTGTATGAACTAAGATGGCATTGGGATACCACTGCAAGAGGCGATTAATGGCGGGTTGGCCTCGGTGCGAAGATCCGTTGTCAGTGACCCAGAAGACGCGCCGCGCCGATCGATAGGGTTCCTGCTTCATTACCAAGTCGACCAAGCGGTGGAAAGACTCAATGCCAGTTTTCGCCCTGCAGATTCCCAAAACCTTTGCCCGCTTGACATCCCATGCAGCCAAATATGCCAAGGCTCCGCGCCGCTCATATTCGTGTTCCACACGGCCCGCATGTCCAGGACCAGGCGGTATTGTAGGAATCACGCGCTTTCGTGCCTGAATACTGGTTTTTTCGTCGGCACATATTACATAGTCGTCGGTACCGAGGGCTTCACCTTCCCAAGTTCCGTGATAGAGGTCCAGAACGCGAACGGCCTTTTCTTCAAAGCGGGGATCCCGAGGCCGGATCCAACTTCGGTAACACCAAGGGCGGATGGCATCAGCATGCAGCCAACGCCAAACCGTTGCACCGCTGATCGAAGCGACTATGCCTCGCTGGATGGCTTCCTCGGCGATCTGTTCGCGCCCAAGTCGGGAGAAAGGCAAACCCAAGTCTTTGGGAAGTTGACACGCGAGTGCTTTGATTTCCACCACAATCTCAGGGGGAAAAAACGGGTGGACGCCCGTGTCTTGGTCGTTCCTCGAGACCAGCCATGCGTTCTTCGAAAAAGCGTTTGCGCCACTTGGAGACGATCTGGCGCGGCAGATCAAGCCGTTCCGAGATATGTTTGTTCTCAAACCCCTTGGCAGCAAACAGGATGACTTTCGCTCGAGTAACATCACAATACGGTGACGTATATTTTCTCGCGATAGCCTCAAGCCTCCTTTTTTCTTCAAGTGTGAGTACAATGCTGTATGGACTGATTCTTGGCATATTGTACCTCCTTTCCCGGAGATACAATATACAATATAATTTGATAGATTACAAATATTATACGTCATCTTATTTATGATTTCTTGTACTTAGATACAATGTAAATACTAAACCAAACTTGATAGATAAATATATCCAAATTTCCCCTGCCACATCTGCGTATATTTCCTTTCTGACCGCTGATAATTCCCACTCACCGACGACAGGAGAACACCAATGGCCATCGACCGACCCCGTCCCGCCTTCATTGACACCGACATCACCATGGAGGAGTACCCCTACGTCATTCCTCCGCGCCCGGACAAGCCCCGGTCACTGCCCATCGACGATGTCGAGCGCGCCCGCCGCTATCGCTGCCTCTATGGCGGCTGCCTGTCGGATGCTCTCTGGCTCACCGGCATCGTGAACACCATCCTCGACCATACCATCAAGCCCCTTCGCGAGCACGATATCATTGCCGGGCGCTGTCTCCCCGTGAAGTGGCACTCCCTCGCCCCCGAAACCCATATGACCGAGGCCGAGAAGGATGCCCGCTACCTCAAATGGCGCGAGGAAGGCTCACCCCAGAAGCGCATGATGACGAGTGTATTTCCCGGCAGCGTGCTTGTGTTCGATACCGGCGGTGACATGCAGGCGGCACAGTTCGGCGAAATGAGCTGCAACCTCGCCCGCTCACGCGGCTGCATGGGTGTGGTGAATTCGGGCCGTACCCGCGACACCCAGTACATCTTCAAGCTCGGCGACTTCCCCTATTTCACACGCGGCACGACACCCAATGCCTACGGTGGCTGGCGGGTCATGGATGTGAATGTTCCCATCCACATGCCGGGCCACCTTACCCATTATGTGGTGGTGAATCCCGGCGACTTCATTTTCGGGGACAATGACGGCCTTCAGGTCATCCCCAAGGACTATGTGGACGAGGTGCTCATCCGCGGCGAAGAAATTCTCGCCTATGAGAATGCTGAACGTGAGGCCATCCGTAACGGCATGTCCATCGAAGAGGTGTACGACACCTACGGGGACTTATGAACTATATTTTCGGGTACTGAATGATGGTAAAAATAAGAAGAGCGGGCGCTTGGCACCCGCTCTTCTGTGAGTTGATCACAGTGCTGTCGCAGACAGCTACATATTCCACGGCGCGCGCATTTTTCGTGCGATCATGGCATCCGCCTCGGGATCGTTGACGAACCGTTCACGCACGGGATCCCAGTTGATGGGGCGGCCCAGCTCCATTGACGCCTTCGCCAGATGGCAGATGGATACCGAGCGGTGGCCGGTCTCGACCGGTGCGGCGGTCTCTTCGCCGGACTTGACACAGTCGACGAAATTGGTGTAGTGGTTGATGGTGTTGTGGATGTCTTCGGGACGCCAGGTGATTTTGGGGCGTTTTGAGCGATGGCGGTACAGGCGGGTGTCGTTGGACCCGAACACCGAAGTGAGGATGGAGGCCGGTTGGGCCGAAATGTCCCCTTCACCGAGGCCGCGGGTGATGAATACCCAGCCTTCGGTGCCGATGAATTTGATGCCGTTTTTGAAGCGGTCGCCATCCCCCACCTTCAATACGACACCGTTGGCGTAGGTGCAGTCGAACGAGAACGCTTGCGGTGTGTCGTACAGGCCGTCCGTGTAGAATGTGGCGGTCGACTCGACATGCACCGGGCCGGTATGGTCAGTGCCCATGCCCCACTGCGCGGTGTCGATATGGTGCGCGCCCCAGTCGGTCACAAGGCCGTAAGCGTAATCCTTGATCCACCGAAACGAGAAGTGGCAGCGTTTTTCAGTGAAGGGGGCATCCGCCGCAGGGCCGAGCCAGAGGTTGTAATCGAAGCCGTCCGGCACCGGCATGGGGACGAACGGTTCGTTCCTTCCCCCGGGGCCGCCAAGACCCACCTCGACCTCCTTGAGTTCGCCGATGCGCCCGTTACGGACAAGTTCGCAGGCGAAGCGGAAGTTATACATCGACCGTTGCTGGCTGCCGGTCTGGAACACCGTTTTGTTTTTCCGCACCGTGGCGACAAGTTCCTGGCCCTCACGGATGTCATAGGTCATGGGTTTCTGGCAGTAGACCGCCTTGCCGGCATTACTCGCCGCCTGGGCAATGAGGGCGTGCCAGTGGTCGGGTGTGGCGATCACCACCGCGTCGATGTCGGGGCGTGCGAGCATGTCACGGAAGTCGTTATACAGCTCCACACCCATGTAGGTGCCAGACTGGCGGGACTGTGCATAGGCCTCTTCGACGACCCCCTTCGATTTTTCACGGCGTTCCCGGTCAACATCACACAAGGCGACAATCTGGACATCATCAAGGGCCAAAAATGCGCTTGTGTCCCACTGCCACTGAAATCCGGTGCCGATGCAGCCCAGATTGATACGGTTGCTCGGGGCATTCTGGCCGAAAACGGTCGCGGGAAGAATTGTCGGGGCCGCAACCGCCAGTGCGGCGGTTTTGAGGAAGGTGCGACGCCCGCTGGTGGCAGGGGAAGAATTGGTCTCGTGTCGTAAGTGTTTCATGGGGACGTCTCCATAGTATGTTCGTTCGATTTGTCCAGTGCGCGGTAATGCGGGCGCGGTATCTGGTGCGCGGGCAGGCAAGGGGCCGAGAATCGCGCGCTTTCAATGATGGTGAATAATAGGTATGTGGAACAGGTGACACAAGAAGAAATCACGGTGGCGGCAATGATCAGAGAAGGAAGCAACGAAAAAAATAATGCGGAGTTATATATCATGGCATATACTTCTATCAATCAGCCGATATCAATCAGCCGATGAATCGCCATCAATCCATGTCCCCAGCCCGGAGGAGCCATCATGATCGTCATTCGTACCGAACTGTGCCCCCAGAACCATCCCTGCCCCACCATCCCGGTCTGCCCGGTGGGTGCCATTTCCCAGGTGGGATTTGCCGCGCCGACAGTCGATAACGAGAAGTGCATCTGCTGCTGTAAATGTGTCAAGCGATGCGCCGTGTTCACCCCGATAGGCTGTTGCGACAAGGGAGCGGATCCCAGAATGAGCTGAAGTGGGGGGGCGAAAAAAACGGGGGACCGATCAATGACCGGTCCCCCATTTTTTTAGATCGTGCAGACTGTCAGGTTTTTTTTGCCGAATCACCGCCAGCAGCAACACATGCGGAAACCGGGGGTGCGGACCAGCGATAGAAGGCTGGCAGCACCACAAGGGTGAGGCAGGTCGCCGAGATAAGCCCGAATACCACCACGACCGCCAGCGGATGCTGTACTTCCGAGCCGATACCCTTGGACAGAAGGAGCGGCATCAGTCCGAGCACCGTGGTCATCGCGGTCATCAGCACCGGTCGCAGACGCAGGAGGGTACCTTCCTCAACAGCCTCATCAAGCGCCATGCCTGAGGCGCGCAGGGAGTTTATTGAGGTGACCAGCACAACACCGTTCTGCACCGCTATACCGAAGAGCGCGATGAATCCCACTGCTGCGGGCACCGACAGATATTGGCCGGTGAGATACAGCCCCAGAACGCCGCCGATGAGGGCAAACGGAACGTTCAAGATGATGAGAAGCGCGTTTTTCAGCGAGCCGAATGCAAGGAACAACAGCAAAAATATCAGCGCGACAACAACCGGGACAATAACGCCCAGTTTGCGCATGGCCCGCTGCTGGTTCTCGAACTGGCCACCATACTCCACATGGTATCCCGGCGGCAGGTCGATGGAATCATTGATGATCTCCTGTATGTCCGCAACGACGCCACCGATGTCGCGTCCCCGGACATTGCTCTGAATGACCCAGCGACGCTGACCGTTCTCGCGATTTATCTGGATGGGGCCGAGGAGCTGCCGCACATCCGCGACTTCACGCAGCCTGATGCGCGCGCCGTCATGGGAATGGACGAACAGGTTCGCGAGCGTGTCGGGATCGGACCGGAACTCCTCCTGGTAGCGGACAAGGATGCCGAAGCGGCGCGTATTGAGGTAGAGATTGTCGATGACCTCACCGCCCGCCGCAACCTCGACCAGCTCAAGGACATCGTCCACACTCACACCCAGACGTGCGCACCGTGCACGGTCTACAATGACCTGCACCTGCGGCTGGCCGGTGTTCTGCTCGATGGACAGGTCAACAAGCCCCGGAACAGCTTCAATGGAATGCTGGATTTCCGTGGCAATTTCGCGCAATACCGCGATGTCTTCGCCGAATACCTTGATGGCCAGCTCCGCCTTGATGCCCGACAGCAGCTCGTCGAAGGCGTTCTGGATGGGCTGGGTGAAGTTGAGCTGCACACCGGGATAGGAGGCAAGCTCACGGTTGAGATCCTCGACCAATTCCTCCTTGGGCCTGCGGACAGGCCATTCGCGGGGATTTTTCAGCTCGATGTGAATTTCGGCGTAATTGACCGGATGCGGATGGCTCCCGGATTCAGGACGACCGGTGCGTGAGATGACCTCGGCGACCTCGGGATGGCGTATGATCTTTTTCTCAAGCGCCATGATAGTCCGCACTCCCTCATCAAGGGAAATGGAGGGTGTCATGGTCACACCGATGAGTATCGATCCCTCTTCGAGGGTGGGAATGAACTCGGCGCCAAAGAACGGTATGAAGGCCAGTGTCGCGGCAAGGGACGCTGTGGCCAGACCGAGCACCGCGCCACGATGGCTTGTCGCCCACCGAAGTATGGGGCGATAGAACTTTTCTATTGGACGCATGAACGCATGGGCGCGCACGGTGTCTTTTCCGAGGAGGTACGAGCACATGACCGGCGCGACAAAGATGGCGGCAGCCAGTGAGCCCAGCATGGCGAAGGATATGGTGAACGCCAGCGGACTGAACATCTTGCCCTCCACCCCTTCAAGGGTGAAGATGGGTAAAAAGACAATGATAATGATGGCCACGGAGAAAATAATCGGCCGCGACACCTCACGTGCGGCACGGAGTATCACATCCATTGTATCGCACCGGTCAGAAGTATCTTTTGTGAGGTGACGGTGGATGTTCTCCACCATGACTATGGCGCCATCCCCCAGCATACCGATGGCTATGGCAAGGCCGCCAAGGGACATGAGATTCGCCGAGACTCCTGCCCACCGCATGGCAATGACCGATACCAGGGCGCTGAATGGCAGCGCGAGGGCTACAATGAAGGCCGTGCGCATATTCCCCAGAAACAGGGCGAGCACCACAAGCACTAAAAGCGCGCCGATGAGCAGCGCATGCTTGACTGTGCCGGTAGCCGCATGGACCAGTTCCGCCTGACGATAGTAGGGCACAATGGTGACACCGGCAGGGAGGGCCGCCTGAATGGCGGGCATGCGATCATCGAGGCGCTGGATAACCCGCGATGTGTCCTCGCCGTAGAGCTGAAGCACCATGCCCGACACCACTTCGTTCTCGCCGTTACGGGTCACTACGCCGCGACGGACTTCGGCACCATAGGCGACTTCGGCCACATCATCAATGGTGACCGGTATACCATCAACCGTGCTCACCGGGATGGCGCGGATATCGTCCAGGCTCTCAAGCAGTCCGATGCCGCGAAGCAGGTATTCCTCGCCGCCGATGACCATGAACTGGCCGCCGGCATTGCGGTTATTGGCCTGCACCGCTTCGATGACATCGTCCAAGCCGAGGTGGTGGGAGGCCAGTGCGCGCGGATCGATCTGTACCTGATACTGCAGGACATGCCCGCCGACCGAGAGGACATCGGTGACGCCGGGTATGGACCTGAGCTGGTATTTGACCACCCAGTCGTTGATTTCGCGGAGGTACATGCCGGGATCTTTGCCCTCGGTATCCACACCCTCGTCGATGGTCAGATAGTAGATGAATATCTGGCCGAGGCCGGTGGATATGGGGCCGAGCTTGGGCGGTTCATGAAGGTCGGGAAGATCGGCCATGGCCGATGTCAGGCGTTCCGACACGATCTGTCGCGCGAAATACATGTCGACATCATCGCGGAAGTACACATAGATGGCTGCCATGCCGAAAGCCGAGGTGGATTTCACCTGGGTAACTCCCGGCAGGCCGTTCATGGCTGATTCAATGGGCATGGTGATGAGGCGTTCGATCTCCTCGGGCGCCATGCCATGCGCATCGGCGAAGACCGGCACCATCACCGGTGAGATATCGGGAAAGGCATCAACCGGGAGGTTGCGGTACTGCCAGATGCCGGCGACAAAAACACCGACTATGGCGACCACAACGATGAACCGGTAGTTCAGTGCGGTTTCTATAATCCTTTTATCCATTGCTGTTGTTCTCCGAAGGGTGCGTAAAATGACCGTGCCTCAAAAACATGAGGCCGGAGCGTGGCCTCAATGGCCGTGGCCCGCATGGGCGCCGAGCGAACTGGTTACGACGCGCGCCTTCAGATTGAACGCTCCCCGTGAAACATACTTCTCTCCCGCAGTCAGCCCGTCGGTGATTTCCACATTTTTGCCGGAATGCCTGCCGACACTGACATCACGCGTGACAAATCCTTCCGGTGTGTCCACAAACACCACCGGCAAACCTTCCACCAACTGCACCGCATCGGCGGGGATGAGGACAGGGACCGCGACATGTTCGGTCACAACCGAGCCGGTCACATACGCGCCGGGCAGCCAAACACCATCGGGCGTCGCAAGCCGTGCCCGAAGTAGCGCAGTCCGTTTTTGGGGATCAATGGTTTTTCCCACATACAGGATGTCGGCTGAAGCGGCTTTACCACCTTCCAGCGCAGTCACCGTGACCTGCCCGCCTTCGGGCATGGAGGCGATGTCCGGGGGGCTGACCTGAAAATCGACCCATACATCGCTCATATCCGCCACAACGAAAACGTGCCTGTCGCCCGCAACCACATCACCTCTCGCGATATCGCGGTCGATGATGATACCGGTGAGGGGCGCGCGTATTTCGTACCGTGCCGCCAAGTCCGAGCAGAGCGCATCCCCCGCGAGGTCGGCATCGGTCAGCCCAAGGGCGAGCAGACCCTTGCGTGCCGCACTGTACTCGATACGTGCCTCGGACAGGGCGATGCGGGCGTCCAGCACTTCCTGTTCGGAGGATATGTCCTTTTTCTGAAGTGCGACCTCACGGTCATACACTAACTGAGCGAGGTCCAGCCTTTCGCGCCATGCACAGAATGCTGCCGCCGCTTCGGCGAGTTCGCGGCTTTCTATCACCGCAAGCACATCGCCCGCGCGTACCTTCGTACCAAGTGTTACGCGCACCTCCCGGACAATGCCTTCAATCTGGGGAACGATGACCACCGAGCGGTCCTGGTTCAGGACGATTTCACCGGGGAAGGCGACATGTGTCTCGATATCCCCCGCGGTGGCTTCTGAGACTTCTATGCCGTACTCGGCACGGAGATTGTCATTGTAAACGAGGCCCGCTCCCGCACTCTCGTCCTCCGCCTCATGGTCATGACCATCGCCCTCATCGGCGGGGTCGGCATCTGCCTCGGCCTCATGGTCTCCGACGTCAGTGTCATCATGGTCATGAACCTCGTCCGCCGCACGGGCAGTGTCGATATCTGACACGGCATATCGCATGTCCGGGGTCGATCCCATAAGAATGAACGCTCCATATCCTCCGAAGAGGACCGCGATGACTATCACTAAAAGAAAGAATTTTGGTTTCACTATTCACTATCCTTTGTGGCGGGGTGCGCGGTAACATCGAGCGGTTCCCCGATCAGGCGTTCCAGTTCGGTGCGGGCGGTATGGCAGGCGGCAAGCGCATCAATGCTCTCCCCCCGTACTTCGATATACGTTCGACGCGCCTCGATGACATCGAGGTATGAGTATTTTCCCGCACGGTAGCCTTCTTCGGATGCTGCGAGTGCGGACTTCGCTGCGGGAACGATTTCGGTGAGGAAGGCGGATACCTGTTCTCGCGAGGTGGCGAGAGACGTGTGCCGCTCCCAAAGCTCCTGCCGGATGGCGGCCTCACCGGCCTGACGATCCTCGCGGGCGGCGGCCAGAAGTCGTTCGGCGCGCAGTACATTCCCCTGGTTGCGGTCGAAAAGCGGCAAGGGAATGGACACACCAGCGATAAGGGCGTTTTCCCCTATTTCCCTGAACCGGGCAGCACCGGCAGCCACGGTGACATCGGGAATGCGCCGGGATTTTTCCAGAGTGACCTCGGCAAAATGTCGTTCAAGCTCGACCGCCCAGCGCATAAGATCGGGGGTGCTGGATAGAGCGCTCTGGAGGGCCGTAATCGAGGGCGGCGCGGGAATGTTGTCAAGCACTCCGGTTACCGAGGCGACCTCACCCGCATCACCGCCCCACATGACGGCGAGTCGTCCCCGCGCGGCGGCGTCTTCACTGCGAGCGGCTGTGAGGGCCGATTTCTCACGCGCGAGAACCACCTGTGCCCGGGTTTGTTCAAGGGGCGCGGCCTTTCCGGCACTGACCATCTCCGCCGCAGAAGTGTAAAAGCGCCCGGCAAGCAGGACAGCTTCTTGGGCGAGCGCGAGGTGTTCACGTGCCGCGATGGCATCAATGAACGAGGTGGCCGTTTCGGTCAGGGTGGTAATACGGGTGATTTCATACTCCCAGCGTGCAAGGTCGTAGTCAAGTTCGGCGGCACGGAGACGCTTGGCACGTTTACTGCCAAGCTCAACAACCTGGCTCAACGCCACGGAGAGTTCAGCCGATTGAAGACCGCTGCGGTCGCCGGTTCCGCCAAACTCTTCGGCTCCGAAATCAATGTCAGGGTTTGGGGCAAGACCGGCCTGCATCTGTTCGGCTTCCATCGCTCCTGCACGCCATGCGGCGGCTGCGAGACCGGAATTGAATTTTATTGTCAGTGCCACAGCTTCGGCGAGGGTGAGCTCGCCGCTATGACGTGGAGGTGCGACTCCCGTGCTGCTGTGCATTTCGGCGGATGGATCCGATTCGGTTATCCGCGCCGACATCTCGGCGTTGTGGGGCGGTAAAGCCGCCTCTTGCCTTGATGCGCATGATTGAACGAACGCTGAAACGAGGAGGAGTGCGCCAATGCGTAAAGACAACGGCATGGGAAATCCTTCCTGCATAAAATGTTATATATACGAGTGAATATATGTATGAATAAATGCTGTATTGCCGGTTGAGTGCAAAGAGATCAGACCAGGAGGATAAAATGATGGGATGTATGCGGGAATGATAAATATACTGGGTGTCTACGGGTTTGAGTGAACGTTCTTAATGCCGGAAGATACATGCCAGTGAGGGTGTGGATGGTCGATGAAACTTTTTGATATGAGAGCACAACATTGAGATCCCTGTCGGATTCGGGGGGGATATGTATCATGGTCCCGATCGACAGGGGAATGTCCGTGCACTCGCTGTCTTGATGAAAATGATTGTGAGTGGTATTCATCGAGCCTTCAGTGGAGAAAGAAGCGCCATGACAATGTTCGAACTCAAGCGATATGGAGCCGTCATTCGCGAAGCACAAATCCACACAAGTTCCCCCACTGAATATGGAGGGAAGGTAGAGTGTCAGGAAGAAAAGCGCAGTCAATTTTCGCAGAGTTCCATGATGTGTAAGCAGCCGTATGAAAACTATTGAATAATTCAAAATAAACGCACCCTGAAAAGATGACAAAAGCGTGCAAAAGTATAATGAATAACCGGAGGCTTGTCTTTTCGCCATAAGTTTTCACCATAAGAGCAGCAACTGATAATATATAGTTATACGCATTTTTTTGCCAATCGTTCTTTTTTTTGGGAGAGATTCTGTGTCAGATTCGAAATCTCATGTGGAGGGAGTGTCGGGAATGACTAAAAAAACGTGGGAATGAATTGAATAGCCGCCCGTGTCAATTATGTCGTCATCATGACCGAGTCAAAATTTTTAACCGCGTGATACTGCAGTGCGCGAAATAATGATAAATGACGTCTAAATAGTGTCATGACACCGACAAAATCGAAATCATTTCAACAATGTCGTTGTCCAGCGGGGCAAAATGAGCATTCCCCCCAAATAAAATTCCCATGATGCTGTCGCGGTATTTTTTGCTATCACGGCTGCACAGTCGGATAGGCAAGGACGATGAAATGGTTGTCAGCATGGTGCCGATATAACGCCGTCGCCATGTGAGGTGTTGATGACGGGAAGGGAATGGCAATATATTCCCGGACGATTCATGTCATGTTGCTTTTGATGGAAATTCTATGCTATTGTTAATAATGGCATTGTGTGGAATATATGCGGTTCTTAGATTTTTGTGGTGAATAACCGTCATCATGAGTTGTCATACAACTGGCCAGGCAAAACAGCGTCGGGCTGTCGTTTTTATCCAAAGGTGTCGATCCGCATCCGATCACGGTAGGCCACGGCATCAGCCACAGCGAGGATGGCGTCATTGAACATGGATGCCGGTGATGCAGATCGTGCGAAGCTGTTCAGCGCCGCCTGGATGATGTGTTGAATGCACTCAACAGCGAAAACAGGGTCAAGGGGCTTGAAAACGCGCGCCTGACGCCCTTCCTCATACAGATCTGCGAAAACACGTCCAAGAGCTTCGGTCGCCGATTTCTGTAATGCTTCGTCCTCACTGAATAGCCACCAATAAAGGCCATTCCTGCCTTTTCGAATCCTGTCTTCGAATATGCTGCGTACACAGGCTATCAGCATGGCATCGGGGGTATGCGCATCAGATATCGCGTCAGCCGTTGTCTTTACGGATCTGGTGACGTCACGCCATGTCGTCTCCCGGAGAATTGCTTCTTTTGAGGAAAAAACGCTGTACAGGGTCTTTTTGCTGATGCGAAGGTCTGTCGCGATCTCTTCGACCGTGGTCTTTTTATACCCCACTGCGCGGAAACGCCCTGAGGCGCAATCAATTATGGCATCGTACAACAATGACGTCGATTCAACAGTTTTCATGTTGACACCCCCAAGGAAACGCGGAAACGATATCAGTATCCAGTGTCGACAGTATAACGACGAAAAATCATCGTGTCAATAAAATTATGTGGAAAAATCGGGGCGCGGCTGACTGTCAGATCAGGAATGTGGGGGATTATGCGAAATCACCCGTTGTTTTAAGGAGGCGACACACCGCGATATCATCAACGCGACTGCTTGCTGTCGCGATACTTGAGCGCGCAGGTGCGTATTTTCTCTTGTTTATTATGCCGAATGCCTGTATTTTTCAGCTACAAAATACTGTATAACAGCAAGGAGGAAGTGCGTGACGCAAACTCTGGACATAGCTCGCCTCAAGGAACTTGCCCGTCAGTGCCGCATAGATGTCATTAAAATGCTTACTGAGGCAGGCAACGGCCATCCCGGGGGCTCGCTTTCGGAAATCGAAATACTTGTTACTCTGTATGGACATGTCATGCGGCATGATCCAAAAGATTCCTGCAAAAAAGACCGTGACCACTTCGTTTTGTCCAAGGGCCACGGCATACCCGGTCTCTATGCCATCATGGCCAATCTCGGCTACTGGTCGCGGGACGAACTGCTTTCACTGCGCAAGGTGGGTTCTAAATTCCAGGGTCATCCCGACCGGTGCCGTATCCCGGAACTTGAAGCTTCCACCGGCTCCCTCGGCCAGGGACTGAGCATCGCCCAGGGATATGCACTTGCCGCGAAGCTCGACGCCACCGGGGCACGGGTTTACTGCCTCATCGGGGACGGCGAAAGTCAGGAAGGTCAGATATGGGAAGCGGCCATGAGCTGCGGAAAGTTCAAGCTCGACAACCTTGTCTGTGTTCTGGACTGGAACAAGGCGCAGATCGATGGCTATGTCAGTGAGGTCATGCCCATTGAGCCCATCCCCGATAAGTGGGCGGCATTCGGTTGGCATGTCATCACCGTGGACGGCCACGATATCACCCAGCTTGCCGCCGCATTCGACGAGGCCGCAGCTACCAAGGGCAAACCCACATTCATCATCGCCGATACAGTCAAGGGCAAGGGCGTCTCCTTCATGGAGGGCAAGGTCGAATGGCACGGTGTCGCCCCCACTGCCGAGCAGGCGGCTGAAGCGATCAAGGAATTGACGTCATCCTGACACTATAGAGGAATAGAGGAGACAATAGATGGCATTCATAGCAACACGGAAATCGTTCGGCCTCGCGCTCGCCGAACTGGGGGCAGTGGACCCGGACATTGTGGCGCTTGACGCTGATCTGTCAAAATCCACCATGTCCCATATGTTCGCCGCCAAGTACCCGGAGCGTTTTTTCGAGATGGGCATTCAGGAAGCCAATATGATCGGTGTGGGCGCGGGAATGGCCCTCGCCGGAAAAAAGCCCTTCATCTGCTCCTTCGCCTGTTTCGTCACCGGACGGTATGACACCATCCGCATTTCGGTGGCCTATTCCGAGGCTGCGGTGCGCATTGTGGGCACCCACTCCGGCATCGGTATCGGTGAGGACGGCAACTCCCAGATGGGACTTGAGGACCTGGGCCTCATGCGCGGCCTTCCCAATATGCACGTTTTTCAGCCCGCCGACGACATCGAAACCCGCCAGATAGTGAAGTGGATGGTCGAGAATAACGTTCCCAGCTATCTTCGGCTCACCCGTCAGAATGTCAAGGATGTAAATCCGGCCGACTATACATTTGAGTTTGGCAAGGCGGTGGAGCTTGTCAGCGGAACCGACATCACCATCATGGTGTCCGGCGGCCCGGTCTATCATGCGGTTGATGCCGCCGAAATCCTCAAAAAAGAAGGCATCAGCGCCGGTGTTGTGAATGTCCACACCATAAAGCCGTTCGACGCCGCAGCGGTCAAAAAGTATGCCGCGCTGACCGGCCTGATCCTCACCGTCGAGGACCATAACATCATCGGCGGACTCGGGACAGCAGTGGCCGAGGCTCTGGCCGAAAACGGGCAGGGTCGTCTGGTAAGGCATGGTGTCATGGACGCTTTCGGAGAGTCGGGAACACCCGAGGATCTGTACAAAAAATACCGTCTGGACTCACCCGGCATCGCCGCGGTGGTCAGAGAAACGCTTAAGAAGTAAGTAAACGGCGTCGGGCCGATCGCTCACGCTGTCCACCAGTCACGCGCACCAAGGAGGATGCACAATGAAAATGACTGTCGATCCTGATCTTTGTACCGGATGCGGACTGTGTATCGATGAGTGCCCCGAAGTCTTTGTCATGGGGGACATGGTTGCCGAAGTCATCCTTAATCCGGTCACGACCGACCTTGAGGGTAGCGCGAAAGACGCCGAGGACGGCTGTCCGGTGGGAGCGATTTCACATATGTGAGCACATTATTTTCGTACTGAAACGTACTGAAATACAAAAGCCGGGTGGTTATAAGACTGCCCGGCTTTTTGCATGAAGCGTTACACGACACCCGACAGTCACTTTCCCCCATCTGTCAAAAAGCGAGCAACTTCCTCGACGAGGTGCGGTGCTATCGGTAGGCTCGGGTCACCGTACGATTGCAACTGAAGCTTCTGGTCGGCGGGAACATTCTTGAGCACATGGTTCATGCCCTCGATGATGACATTGGTGCCCTTACCCGTCGCCTTGGCGAGCAGGTCGGCATCCCCAATGCTCACCTGAATATCTGTTGTCCCCTGGATGATAAGGGAAGGCGTGGAGAGTTTCGCTATCTCGTCCGCAGGATTGTACTTAAACCATGAAATCATATAGGGTTGCACGCTGGGCCGAAACAGCGAGGCCAGCTCAGGTGGGTAGTCGTCGGTGGTCTTCCCATCCGCAAGGGAGCGCAGTGCCGCTTCGGCATGGGCCAGCATGGCCGGTGGCAGCTGGGGTTTCAGTTGGCCGAGAATTACGTCCGCCGCTGGCCGCCCTACTCCTGCCACGGACACAAATCCGTCCGCACCCGAAGTCCGGGCCGCTATCATGCCGATAAGCGAGCCTTCGCTGTGTCCGACTATGACCAGCCGTGAAAACCGCGCATCCTGTGTGATGAGTCGTGCCCAGAGAACGGCGTCGTCAATATAGGTGGTGAATCGCAGCTCCGCCTCACCCCCGGTGGCAGCCGATGCGCTTTCGCCGACACCGCGCTTGTCAAAGCGTAGTGACGCGATACCCCGGGCCGCCAGTCCCTCGGCCAGTTGAGCGAGACTGTTGTTCTTGCCGGGAATCTGTTTGGAGTTACCATCACGGTCGGTGGGGCCGGAACCGGCAATTATGAGCGCGCACGGCATCGTGCCCGCGTCTGTCGGCACCGTCAATGTGCCATATAATCTGCCCGTGGGTGTTTCGCAGGTGATGGATTCGGATACGAAGGTGGTCGAAGGACTGGCCGATGCGCCTTCTTCAGCGATGGCGTGGTGAGCGGTCACAGAGATGAGCAGTGCGAGTACAAAGATAAGGCCGAGGTTACGGTGCATAGTCGTTGCTCCTTATAAAAGGGAGAGCCGTTGGAAAATTCATTCTGCACGCCATAAGCGCGAAGTCGATTGTATTTTTCTGTCCCGATGGCAGTTCTCATGAATATACACTCGCACCAGCCACTTTATTCAATCAAGCGGTGATCATTCCCTCCGTTTTCGAAGCGGCCATCCGCCTTCCCTGTTGACTCTCGATGGCCAGTCTATTAAAATACAGGGCGCGGTGTTTGTGCGCGAACCCCTCCCATGAAAGGAAGTGAAATCCATATGCGTATCGGAGTCGTTCAATTTAACCCAGTCCTCGGTGATGTCACAGCCAATGTCGCGGCCATGAAGCGCCTTGTGTCCCCGGTCGATGCCGACCTTCTTGTCCTGCCCGAGCTCGCCACATCGGGGTACGCCTTCCCCTCGCCTGAAGCTGTGGCACCGGTCGCCGAGCCATTTGACTCTTCGCCATCGCTTGACACACTCCAGGCCATCGCACGTGAGCGGTCATGCGCCATCGTTGTCGGTTTTGCGGAGCGAGGTGATAACGGCGCATTCTATAATTCCAGCGCGCTGCTCAGGCCGGACGGCACTCGTGAACTCTATCGAAAGATACATCTTTTCGGCACCGAAATGCTTGCCTTCGCCCCCGGTGACCTGCCCTTCGCGGTGCATGAAGTCGGTGGGGTCCGCATCGGCATGATGATCTGTTTCGACTGGCTGTTCCCCGAATCCGCACGTGTGCTGGCGCTCAAGGGTGCGCAGATCATCTGTCACCCGGTCAACTTTGTCCTGCCCTGGGGCCAGCGCGGTATGCTCATTCGCGGACTCGAAAACCATGTCTATGTCGCCACCGCAAACCGCTATGGTTCCGAGTCCATTTTCGACACAACGCTCAGCTTCACCGGCTCAAGTCAGATAACCTCCCCGAGGGCCGAAGTTCTCGCTCAGACAGCCGCCGAGGGGGATGCAGTCGCCGTGGTGGATATTGACCCCATTGTGGCATCAGACAAAAGCATCAATCGGTTCAGCGACCTATTCGGCACCCGTCGCCCGGAATTCTATGGCGACATAACAGCCGATAATACATGATATTCAGATTCAGTACTACCAAAAGGACGGGCGCGTGATACCATTATATAGCGACAGGCCGCTTGCGCGCTTCCCCTTTGTGACCCTGCTTCTCATTGTGGCAAATATCGCCGTATTTATACATCAGATAACCATGACCGGTGGGCTTGAACGGTCGGTCAGCCTCTACGGCATGATCCCGCGCGACCTCATGTCCCACGCTGCCGTTGCCGCGCTCTTTTCGCGGGGTGATGTGGCCCCGGTGGGACGGCTTCTCACCAGCATGTTCGCGCATGGCGGTCTTGTGCATCTCGGCGGCAACATGCTCTATCTGTGGGTATTTGGGCGAAATGTGGAGGACGATCTCGGGCATCTGCGCTTTCTCGGTTTCTACCTGATGGCGGGCATTGTGGCCACTGCGGCGTTTGCGGGTGCGTTTCCCGATGGCGGCGCACCGCTCGTGGGGGCCTCCGGCGCAATCGCGGGGGTGCTCGGCGTATATTTTTTGCGATTTCCGTCCTCACGCATTCACTGCCTGTTCATATTTATCATATTCGTGCGCATCATTGCGGTACCGGCATTCATCATCCTCGGATTCTGGTTCGCGCTCCAGGTCGGGTCCTGCATGGCGCAAACCACCGCCGCCGCCGGAGCCGCAGGTCAAGGAGGTATCGCCTGGGTATCGCATGTGGCGGGCTTCACCTTCGGATTGGTATGGACTATTATCGAGCTCAGGCGTCGGCACAAGCTTCGGGGCTACCGATGATAATCGGGCCGAAAGTGGTCGTCCACCGTTCGACATTTGTCGGCGCTGTCCAGACTGTGCAGGGCAGTGTGCAGGTGCGCGACATTGTGCGGGACATGAAGCAGGCCGACCGTCGGGCGCGGCATGTGGCGTGGGCATTCCGGCTGGATGGTACTCCGGTGGAAGAAGGCATGACCGATGACGGCGAGCCGCGCGGTACTGCGGGCATGCCCCTCCTTGAACTACTCCGCCATCGGGATGCGCTTAACCTGCTGGTCACCGTCACACGTCATTTCGGTGGGGTGAAGCTCGGGCCGGGTAATCTGCGACGTGCCTACAAGGAGGCGGCGAAGGCGGCGCTCGGTGCGTGGGAGGCCGACGAAGGCGGAAAAGAACGATGAACGTCATGTTCCATATAATGATAGTGAAAATATTTCCCCGAGGAGGTTGGTCATGAGCGGAAGAAACATTGTATCATTCGGGTGCGCGCTTGCGCTGGCGGCGATCATAATGTCCTGCGGACTGGGCGGCGGTAAAAACATCGTCTTTCATGTCTCGCCCTCCGGGGATGACACTGCGTCCGGGAAAAGTGAAAAAGCCGCCTTCGCCACCATCGCGCGCGCGCGGGACGCCATCCGCGACCTGAAGAGCGTGGGAAAACTCACCCGGCCGGTCACAGTGCGCATCGCTCCCGGCACCTACGAACTGACCGAACCTCTCGTGTTCACCCCCGATGATTCGGGCACGGACCAAACACCCGTCACTTACGCCGCGTCCGGCGGCGGCGCGGTCATCAGCGGCGGCAGGGAGATCACGGGATGGAAAAACGCGGGCAATGGCGTCTGGACAGCACCCGTCCCGCAGATTGACGGGACACCTCTCTTTTTCCGCCAGTTGTTCGTGAACGGGGAACGTCGCATCCGGGCCCGCACCCCCAACGACGGCTGGTTCACCATCAAAGGCAAGCTCTCCACGGACGATCCGGCGCGCCTTGCCTTCTCCCCCGGCGACATCAAAAAGGAATGGGCTGATCGCGGTGATGTCGAGATTATGTCACTGCACAAGTGGAGTATATTCAGGCTTTACATTCGCTCAGTTAATGAGAAGGCGTCGGTGGCGACACTGTCCCAGAAGTTCCACAACTGGATAATCGAGGACAACGCCCGTTATCGTGTCGAGAACATCCCCGAGGCGCTGGATTCCCCCGGCGAGTGGTATCTGGACGCCGCTATGGGAACGGTCTCCTACATCCCCCTGCCCGGCGAGGACATGATGGCGGTGGAGGTCATCGCCCCCGCGCTCACGGAACTGGTGCGGTTCGCGGGCGAACCGGAAAAGGGGCGGCTGGTGCGACGTTTCACACTCGACGGGCTGTCGTTTATGTACACCGACTGGACGCTCGGCCCGGATGGCTTCATCGACTCGCAGGCCGCGAGCGCGATTCCGGGCGTCATCCGGGGTGATGGCATGGAGGATGTGACCATCCGGGGCTGCACCATCGCCCACCACGGCAATTACGCCATCGACATTTCCCGCGGCTGCAAGAACATCCTCATCGAGAAAAACGAGATATACGACATCGGCGCGGGCGGCGTCCGCATCGGGGAGACGACGAACCGCGATAACGTCGCCGAGCAGACCGAACGCGTACGGGTGGACGGCAACCATATCCACCACATCGGCGAGGTCTACCCCGAGGCCTGCGGCGTCATCATCTTCCAGAGCGCGCGCAACACTATCGCCCATAACCACATCCACGACACCTACTACACCGGCATCTCCAATGGCTGGACGTGGGGTTACAAGGAAACGCTCGTCCGCGAGAACATCATCGAATTCAACCATGTCCACCATATCGGGCGCGGGATGCTCTCCGACATGGGCGGCAATTACAACCTCGGTGTCCAGCCCGGCACGGTCGTCCGCAACAACCTCTTCCACGACATCGAATCATCCGGCTACGGCGGCTGGGGCATCTACACTGACGAGGGCTCCACCGGCATCCTCATCGAGAACAACATCGTCTACGCCACCAAGACCGGCGGCTTCCACCAGCACTATGGCCGCGAGAACATCGTGCGCAACAACATCTTCGCCTTCGCCCGCGAAGGGCAGATCATCCGCTCGCGCGGCGAGGAGCATTTGAGCTTCACCTTTGAGCGCAACATCATGCTCTGGGACGTGGGCCCGCTCCTCGGCGGCAACTGGACACTCTCCGGCGGTTACTCGGACGACGGCTCCCTGAAAACGACGGCCACGACCCCCAGCCGCTACCTGCTCGATTACAACTGCTACTGGCGGACTGATGGCGTGCCGGTGCTTTTCTCAAACCTGACCTTCGACGAGTGGAAGGCGCGGGGGCAGGATGCGCACTCCCTCATCGCCGATCCGCTCTTCGCCGACCCGAAGAACGGCGACTTCACCATGAATGAAAAATCGCCCGCGCTCACGCTGGGATTCGTGCCCATCAGCCTTGAGGGCGTTCCAGCGCTGGATGCGGGGAAACAGCCGTGATAAGTTTTTCTTACCTCACCCCCCCGGCCCCCTCTCCGTCAGCGAAGCGCAATGGAGAGTGGTCAGGGGTGAGGTGTTTTTAGGAGCAGTTAATTGGAGGATTTAGTCATGATGAGACGTTACAGGCGTACCTTGCACTTTATATTGTTGGCATTGACAGCGTCAGCGGTGACGTTGTCCGCTGAAACAACCACACCTGTGGGATTCGCCTTCGACCGCCCGGAGAGCTATACGGACTATCCGGCATTCCACGGAGGCCCCGGCACTGTGCGCATGACCGAGCTGTTCGGCCCCGACGACTATCAGTCCAACCATCATTTTCTGCGCAAGATCGTTATTCCCCCCAAAAGCGGCATCGGGGAATACCGCCTCACCGATTCCGACGAGGTACTGGTCACGCTGGTCGGCTTCGTGAATGTGACCATTGATGGACGCACGGGGCGTATCGCGCCCAATACCATGGTGCCGGTGAAGCGCAATCAGACAGTCGGGGTTATCAATCCCACCGGCGAGGAAGCCTCGGTGCTGTGGATCGCCACGGTTGTCGAAAAGGGCCGATACGCAACTGTCGACACAAAAACCGACCTCTCCACGAAAAATCCCGAAGGCATCATCCCCTTCCCGTGGATGCACCTCAATTACTGGCTGCCGCCTGAGCCGCCGAAAGGGCCATCCCACAATGGCGCGGGTTCCATCATCATTCCGCTGTGGTCGGTGGGATTCGACTATTTCGCGACGAACTGGACAGCGTACTATATCATAGTACCCGCAGGCTCATCCATCGGCTACCACAAGCACCCCACCAACGAGGAGCACTACTACATCGTGAGCGGTACGGGGCGCGCCACGGTTGATGATGTGACCTTGCCGCAGGGGCCCGGCGACTGCTCGCTCTGCCCGGTCGGGAGTTCCCACGGCTTCTACAATAACGGCGATGAGGATCTGGTGATGTTCTTCACCAATTGCCCCATGCCGGGTGTTGAGGGCTGGGGGACGGTGGAGAATTACGGTGTCGATCTGGTGGACAGGTGAGGTTTTTTGTAAATTCGTGGTGTAGTTAAGAACGTTTGATTTGACGGTTGCAGGCACTATATTCATAGAACTGCTGATATGAGCTGATGCAGAATACGCACGGACCACTATGCCTTGTACACATGATATTTTTCGACACGCAGGAGCGCCGCCCATGACAAATCCAACTCCCGACTTTTCCGCCCTTGCCGCCTCACGGCGCATGTTCACCACGACCTCCCGCCGTCTCGCGGGAACCACACCGGTCATCGCCATCACGCCAGTGGCTGATGGCCGCACAGGGGCCTATGAGTCCAATGTGGAGAAGACATGGCGGCTTGCCGAGCGGGTGTACCGCCTCATAACCGAAAATGTGATGCTTCCTGATGGTGCCCCGGTGAAAGTGGTGGTCGCGCCCGAAATCGTATATGGTGCACGCACGGGGGCGCTTGCGCAGGAGTATTACGCCCGCGAAGGTGTCACCGCCAATATCTGGGTGAGTCGCTCATGGGCGTACTCGGACGAGCTTCTGTCGGCGGCGCAGGGCATCGGTTCCAGTGAGTGGCAGCAGGCTGCCTATGGTCTCAATCAGACCGACCGCCCCGGTGCGGTATGGCTCAAGGCCTTCTGTGCGGCGATGGACGAGAAGATGCGCCCCATCTTCTCCATCTATAATCCCGACCTCGAAAGCGAGGAGGGTGAACTTGCCCCGTTCGTTCGTGCACGCCTGCTCTCGTTTGCACGGTGCGCCACTGCTGTGGGGGAGATGCGCGGCAAGAACTACCTGTCGGTGGGAAGCGTATCCATGGGCATCATCGGCTCGGATGTGCGTCGCACCCTCATGCAGCAGTACCTCGGCATGGGCACAGTGTCCGTGGACATGGTGGCGGTCAAGGGACGCATTGACAAGGGCTTTTACGACCACGACGAACTCGATCGTGCCTTCACGTTCATGCGCAAGCGGTTCGCCTTCGAGTATGGTGCCGGTGAGCGTCCCTATGCCCCGGATGACCTTCTGCGCGAATGCCTGAAAATGACACTCATTGTCCGCGATATGATGATCGGTAACGCCCGTCTCGCCGACCCTGCGGTGGGGAAAGCCCAGGGCTTCAAGGCCGATGTCGAGCATGCGCAGGGCTACAACGCCATCGCCGCAGGCACCCAGGGGCAGCGGGCATGGACCGACCTGTACCCCAACTTCGACATGGTCGAATCCCTCCTCAACAGTTCCTTCGACTGGGATGGTTTCCGCGCACCCTTCGTGGTGGCCACCGAGAATGACAGTAAAAACGCGGTCGGCATGCTCGCCGCCTTACTTCTCACCGGCCTGCCCCAGCTCTTCGCCGACATCCGCACCAACTGGACACCCGAGAGTGTCCGTGCCGCAACCGGCCATGATATATCCGGCATCGCTCCCGGCGGATTCATCGACAAGCGCAATTCAGGCGCGGGGTCGCTCGATTATGCCCTCGATGTTCTAGCCCTTGTTTCTGGTGGCGCAGTCATCCATCCCGCTGAAGTCGCCGCCGCCATCCGCACAAGCCCGGCACTTCAGGCGCGTCTCATGGATGCTGCCTGTGCAAAAACGACCTATATCGGTGCGGCGCTGGAATACTTCCTCGGGGACGGTCTCTCCAGCCATTACCGTACCCCCGGCGGCATCCCCATGACCGCCTATCGCTACAATGTAGTGGGCGACCTCCTCACCTGTTCGGTGGTGGAGGGGGAGACCATCGAACTACCGGATGCTGCCGCCGACCATGTCAGCCAGCGAACCGATCCGACCTGGCCCGAGACCTACTGGGCACCGCGCGGTATGACCTCGTTTGAGTACATGTCACGCATCGGGCCGAATCACGACGCCAATTCCTTCGGCCTCATCGGCGCGGATATGCTGACCCTCAATGCCATGCTTCGAGTGCCGGTTGATTTCCACAATGTGCCGAACGAAAGCATCTTCCGCCCGACCATGTGGGATCGGTTCGGCGGGGATGATTTCCGGGTATGCGAGAAGCTGGGGCCGGTGTATCGGTGAGAAGGGACGATCTTGAAAAGTGTGCCCATCCCGACAGTGTGATTGCTGAAATAACGAGCATAATCAAACGATGGAATACACCAATACCCGCCAGCCGCGCGCTGTGCAATATATGTATTTATGTTAACTATCCAGAAGTTGGAAATACCCGGCGAAGAAGGCCTTTTTCGTCACAAATTTTGCGTTTCACCGCTCATGTCACGGTCCCGAAATGCCGATAGGTAGAGAGTACGCTCACTCTCACCAAACGAGGCATACGCGGTGTCTGTCAACCAAATCATTAACCAGCCAGTCATGTCACAGCGACGGGTTTTGATCCTCAATCAAACGCCCGAGCCCTTGGAGTCCGCAGTGGGAAGCACCAAGATCATGGCCATGGATAATGTGATGGCGCAGAACACCCCGACTGTCCCTGCTGATGTGCTGTACCTTGAACAGACGCCCGATCCCCTGCCATCCGCAGTGGGAAGCACCAAGGTCATGGCCATGAATAACCAACTGGCAGAAAACACTGCCACGCTCCCCGCCGATGTGCTGTATATGGAGCAGATATCCCCGCCGCTTCGGTCGGGAGTTGGCGGTACCGATGTGTTCATGATGGACAACATCCTGTTCAGCGATCAGAATGCAACGGTCAAGCGCCCGGTCATGTACCTCAACCAATATCCCGCGCCAGCGCCAAATACTATCGGTGAAGAAGATCTGCCCGGAGGATTCGACCGGGATGCGATAATGACCGGTAAAGTGAATCCACTCATGGATTTATCACGGGGTATCGTTCAGTTGGATGGTATCAAGGTTCTGTTCGACGTCCACGCTTGATGCCGCAGATGTACCCGCGCTTCTCCCAATGCCAATGTCACGCCGCAATACTGTTTTGAATACAGCGTCTTTTCGCCACTGAATAAGTGGGAGAGGCACCGTATTGCTTTTATGTGCACAATAGTAGGAGGCAAAAAGTCATTAATATTATGTAAATATCACTTGACGCCCGGAGTTGTTCCACATATTTTAAAAGTGTTGGTGTAGATATAATAAAATATTGTATGTTGTGAAATCGTGGCTACTATATAAAGGGGATTTACATGGTAGAACTTGAAGACCCCGTGGTTAAATTGAACCTTGGGGTGAATGAGTATGGCGCGTTAAAGCTGATGGGAATTGTGACAATTCGTCAACTGCTGTTGTTCGACGTAGACAAGCTTCTTGAACACCGTCAGTTCAGCCACACAGTCGCGATCCGCATCATTTTGTGGCAGAAACTTCTCCGAAAATATCTCATGTATGACAAGCTGCTTGACGCCCGCAGTCAATCGCGTATCGCGCAGGAGCCGCACAAACTCCATGATGCCATCGACACACTTGATGTGCCGCAAAAAGAAGTCGCAATGCTCAAGACCAATGGACTTGAGACGGTGCTGGATTACGTCGAGGCCGACCTTACCCGGATGCCTTCCTCTAAGGCGATGGACAGCGCGACAGCCAAGCGTCTTCAAGAAATCCAGGACCGTCTCATGCGCCGTAATGTCCCCGAAGAGGAACTCGAACCCGAAACCTCCTCGCATAGCCGTATTGGGCGCCGCTATCGGCCCGAAGAACCGGTTGTGGTCCTTACCCCCGAGAAGTTTCTTGATGCCTCCATCACCGAGGCGGGCCTATGCGATAGCGAGCTGAATATTCTGTAGGGGCTCGCCATCAAAACAGTCAGGGAATTTGTCGAATCCGACATCACTGCCCTCCTTGAAAAAGCAGATATCGACGACAAAAAGAGGGTCGCAATCCGGCTCACCGCATGGCGAAAATATCTCACCAAAACGCTCAAAGTCTCAAAGAAATAACGCATCAGCGGGAGCCCT
>FLOH01000863.1_pt1 | contig 53913 bp, 46 predicted proteins | sample 756751 | NCBI WGS metagenome assembly FLOH01 (sample SAMEA4026879, study PRJEB14308) | marine metagenome | biome: coastal water; material: water | depth 74 m
TACGCTTGCATTGAAAAGAGAATTGACCTCGTTTCTAAGGGTGTTAATCAGTTCCGATTCTTGCAGATTGGTACGAACGATGGCATCATTAACGACCCAATTTTGAAGTTTATTCTGAGAGATGACTGGGAAGGAACGCGCATTGAGCCTCTACCAGCTCCTTTCAAAACATTGAATAAGCTGCATAAATCAAATAGGAAGGTGAAGACACTACAAACGCTGGTGGCCGATACTGCGGGGGTTATGCCGCTGTATCATCTGTCTTTCTCCAATAAGAGGTGGGCAACTGGACTGTCCAGTCTCAGCAAACAGAACTTAGAAGGACTCATTGAAAAGGGTTATATCGAAAAGCGTGCAAGGAAATATGGAGATACGCTTCCTCCAAATAAGGCAGACTGGATTACTGAAATTGAGCTAGAAGTGGTTGAAATAAACCAACTAATAGAGACGGAGTTTGGGGGGTTTCTTCATCTGATTCAGATAGACACTGAAGGATTTGACCATGTGCTTGTTAATGCACTCAATCTCGAAAAGCTTGAAGTTCAGATGATTTGTTTTGAAAAAATCCATGTTCCGAAAGAAGCTTTAGAAGCCTGTTTGACAAGACTTCGCAACTTTGGCTACCAATTACTAGAAACAGATTTGGACATTCTCGCTATAAAACCAAAAACATGAAATCACCTTCCACCATGCAGCGCGGGTTATTCATTGCTTCCATCGGTTTTCTGCTGGTAAGCGTACTTTTTAGCGCCACTAAAATTCCAGGTGCAGAGTTGTTTGCCGTGCTTGGTGGGGTTGTTTCTCTTGCCTTCTATTTCGCTTTCAATCGGATAAGCGGCACAAAACTGCGTTCAAACTACGCTCGTCATGCCACAATTATCATTCTGGTTTTGGGCATTGTTCTTAAATCATTTGCGGTAGCGGCTGGCACGTATTTATTCCTAGTGGCTTTCATCGCATTCCTAGTCTGGTTTGTTTGGTCAGTTTTAGAACAATTGCCTCCTTCTTCAGAATAAGGCATTGTTTGGCTTTGAAAACGGAATTGTGGTGTTCATCTTTGCAGCATGAGCCAAGGCAAACTCATCATTTTTTCAGCCCCAAGCGGATCGGGCAAAACCACTTTGGTTCATCACCTCCTTTCTAAACCTGAGTTAAAGTTGGCTTTTTCGGTTTCAGCTGCCAGTCGCAGCAAACGACCAAATGAAGTTGATGGAAAGGACTACTATTTCTTGAGTCCAGATGAATTTCGGTCAAGAATTGAGAAAGGAGACTTCCTCGAGTGGGAAGAGGTTTACGAAAATCAGTATTACGGAACACTCAAATCAGAAATTGACCGCATTCATTCTGAAGGAAGCACCGTAATTTTTGATGTAGATGTAGTTGGGGGTCTCAACATTAAGAAACAATTCGGCAAAAATGCTTTGTCTGTTTTTGTGCAGCCTCCATCTGTAAAAGAGCTAGAAAACCGATTGAAAAGGCGGTCTACCGAAAGCGATGAAAGTTTAGCCAAACGGATAGCCAAGGCAGAAGAAGAATTGACTTACGCCAATCGTTTTGACGTTATCGTGGTGAACGATGACCTAGAAGATGCCAAGCAAGAATCTTACAAATTGGTAGCTGATTTCATCGCATGAAAAAAGTAGGCCTCTTTTTCGGTTCGTTTAATCCCATTCATATTGGGCACATGATTATTGCCAATCATGTCGCCAACCATTCAAGCCTAAAGGAAATCTGGTTTGTGGTTTCTCCGCACAACCCGCTTAAAAAGAAGAGTTCGCTTTTAGCAGACCATCATCGGTTGACGTTGGTAAGAAGCGCAGTTGAAGAGGACCCAAGATTTAAGGCGTCAGACATTGAGTTTAGTTTAGATCAGCCGTCTTACACTTCCATAACACTTGCCTATCTAAAAGAAAAATACCCAGATGTTGAGTTTTCTCTCATTATGGGCGGAGATAATTTAGCCTCATTAGATAAATGGCGCAACTACGAATCCATTTTAGCCAACTATCCAATTGTATTATACTCTCGTCCAGGGTTCAATTCAGACAAACTGATAGAAATGGGAAAGATTACCGTAGTGGATGCCCCTCAAATGAATATTTCATCGAGTCATATTAGAAATGAAATTGTCAACGGTAACAGCGTAAAATACCTGATGCCTTTTCCTGCATGGCAGTATTTGGATGAAATGAATTTCTACAGGTAATGAGATAATACTACATTTAAGTACGTCTATGGAGTCTACAAACATCATCCAATGGGGCCTTCCAGTCCTTTCAATTTTCATCCTCTTTGTTGCTTGGTGGCTACTAAATGGACGATTAAAAAGACAGCGCCTCAATGATGAGCTAGAACTGGGGAAAATTGAGGCCCAACGACTAAAAGAGCTAGACCTAGTAAAGTCTGATTTCTTCTCTAACGTAACACACGAGTTTCGTACCCCACTTACCTTAATTCTTGGGCACTTAGAGCAGGTTATTCCTACAATAGCGGACGACCAAGCCAAAAAAGAACTGATTGTAGTGAAGCGCAATGCCAAGCTGCTTGAAAAACTGATTAATCAGTTGTTGGATATTGCCAAAATTGAGGCCGACAGAATGGACCTCGACCTTAGAAAAGGCAACATTGTTCCATTTATCAATGAGATTCAACGCTCTTTCAAATCCCTAGCGGAGAGAAAGGGTATTGCTTTGCAGTTTGACGCTTCTACGGATGAAGTTGTTATGGATTTTGATCCCGATAAAGTGGAGCTGATTTTCTTCAACCTTTTGTCAAATGCCTTCAAATTCACAGATAAGGGGCAGGTTGGGCTAAAAATTAGTGCCGTGCAGCAAGACGGAAAAGACTACTGCAAATTGGTAGTACAAGACACCGGAATTGGTATTGTAGACGAGCAAATCCCAAAGGTGTTTGACCGTTTTTATCAGTCGGAAAATTCTCGCTGGAGAAAGAACAAGGGAACAGGTATTGGGCTAGCCCTAGTTAAAGACCTCGTTAATTTACACGAGGGTAAAATTGAACTAAAAAGTATTTCTGGAGTTGGGACAGAAATCACTGTGCTTCTTCCTATTGAGCAAGTGGCCGCCAAGTCTGAAGCTAACATGGAAATTCCTGCACTTGAAGCCATCGACCCTGATTTTGAAGTGTCCCTTGAGTTTGAAGCCAAGAAGCAAACGCTGACAGAAGAGGAAATAAACGCGCAGAACATTGTTCTTGTAATTGAAGACAATGATGATATCCGAAATTTCCTTCGCCTTACACTAGAGCCAACCTATCGCGTTTTTGATGCGGTGGATGGAGAGGCTGGAATTGCGAAAGCAACAGAGATAATTCCAGATGTAATTATTTGTGATGTAATGATGCCTGGCAAAGATGGGTTTGAAGTAACCAAGATTCTGAAAAAGCAAGAAAAAACTAGCCATGTTCCTATTGTGCTTCTTACCGCCAAGGCGGGAGTAGAAAACAGAATTACTGGTTTAGAGACTGGTGCAGATGCCTATGTGCCAAAGCCATTTAGTTCAGATGAGCTTCATGCCCGCATCAAAAACCTTATTGATGGTAGAAAGAAACTGAAAGAGAAATTCTCTCGGTCTATGTTGGTGAAGCCCGAAACGGTAAGCGAGCCTTCTATGGAGGAGAAATTTCTATTGCGGGTAAAAGCGGCTGTTGAGGCTCATTTAGATGATGAAAACTTTAGCGTTGAGGAATTAAGCAAGGAAGTTGGCATGAGCCGTGCTCAATTGCACAGAAAGCTTATCGCCCTTACAGGAGTTAGCGCAAGTCGATTTGTGAGAAACTACCGCTTAGAGCACGCTTATCAGCTATTGCAAAGTAAGGTTGGCACAGTTTCTGAAATAGCATACAGAGTTGGGTACAGTAGCCCAGCCTATTTTACCAAGTGTTTTACCGAAGATTTCGGCATCTCTCCAAGTCAGGTTAAAAAGGACTCTTGACCCATCCTACTTATGTCTCATTTGGTTTTTGCAACCAATTTATACTTGCGTTGCAACATTTTTATATGAAAACACTGTAACCACGGGGTTTTACAATTTTGTTGCTTCCTCTTTTGAAACGCTTGTCGTAACTCTCGGCACTAGCGTCCGCATGCTCCCTGTCTTTCTTGCTGAAATTTGACTCAGTCATTTATCTAAAGAGACGGACATGAAAAAGCAAGCGAACAAAAACGGACAGGACTTAACAGTTACAAGCGCTGGAAAAGACACACTCTCACGTGTACTATTAGTAAGCGCTATCATTCTTTACACTGTTTCCTTAGTACTACTTGCCAACCTAGCAATGGCAGGTGAAACATCTACCATGTACGGAGCCCTTATAAAGGTGAACAACAAATTAGATGGAGACGCTTTTAGCAATGCTCATCCAATGGTAAAGTCGGTTAACGGAAACGTATTGGCTATAGACATTAATGCAGCCGATTACGTAAGGCTTAATAAAGTGGTGGGCGTTTGCGCTAGCCAACTTGATTTAACCACTACATCAACTCCGGCTAAATTAAATGCTGAACTAGCAACGAGAAAATACGCTGGAGCGGATGTAATTGTTGGAATCCTAAACAATTCTGGAATCCTAAGCGCTAAGGACATCTCACTCCTCCAAAAGATTGAATACAACTCAAATGTTGGGTTTATCTCTTATCAGTCTGATGACCCTAACTCTACCGTTATTATGCGCAATATTATTGGTGGAGAAAGCAACCTTGTGCACGCCTTGGCTTACATGCAGCAATACGCTCAAACTGTTGAACTTCCATTGGTGGTAGAAATGGTGCTAGGCGGAGAAGAGCTAAACAACCCATTGTTCATCCAGGTATGTCAGAAAATGGCGGAGGCGGGTGTTCAGTTTATCGGTACCGATTTAGGAACTGGCTATGTAAACGCAAAAGCACCTGTTCAGCTTGCTTTTAGCATGTTTAATGCGGAAACAGGCCAACTAACCGATGTGTCTGACTTTTGGGCTATAAGCGAGGTGAAGGAGCAGGAAATAATGCTTTTAGGTTCTGATAAGAACACGTGCTTGGTTCATTTCCATACTGAGTCTGGGTTTGAAAAAGTGTACTTGTCTAACTCTTCCTCAGATTTAGTGATGGTAACTGTACTAACTGCTGGAGGCGAGGTAAACTACTACCACGTTTCTAACAAAGAAACCGCTCTTATCCCTCGTGAATTGCTGAATGGAACACCTGTTTTGGAAGATGGCCTGAATGGCATTTACCCGTACTACAGCAAAATGGCCATGTTTAATGACGCTGTTGCAAAAAACCAGTTTGTGAGTTTAAAGGCAGCTAATCAGCAAGTAGAATTGGCGCAGCACAGCGGAATGCAAATGAGCGTTGGTTCTCCTGAAGCAAGAACATTAGCCATGAATTTGGTAAACCTTGCCAGTGGACTGAACATTGAAATTAAAGATGAGAATGGTGCGGTTGTATACCGCAATCAACCAGATTCTGACACGCAAAGCATTCAAACTAAAATCGATCTATCAGAAGGCGCAGAAGGTCTGTATTTCCTTGACTTGACATCCCCGAAATTCCACCAGACTTTCGCGCTGCTGATGGATTAATCTTATAGCACAATTGGAACTGTGCGCCCCGTAATGTTCACGCATTACGGGGCTTTTTTTGTGCCCATAACTTTGTGCTGTAAGTCTCAAATATTTAGTACTACCTTTGCGGCTTCAATCATTATTTAATTACACAATGAAAAAAGGTACAGTAAAGTTTTTTAACGATTCTAAGGGTTTCGGTTTCATTATCGAAGAAGAATCAAAGACAGAGTATTTCGTTCACGTTTCAGGTCTTATTGACGAGATTCGCGAAGACGACAATGTTGAATTCGAGCTAAAAGAAGGTAGAAAAGGTCTTAACGCAGTAAACGTTAAGGTTCTATAATATTTTTGATTACGAGAACAAAAAGGCCCGATATGCATAGCATATCGGGCCTTTCTTATTTATGGCATAGGGTTTTAAGTTATTGGGTTTACACGTGTATTGTTTGTGTTTGTGTTGCTGATAAACAAATGAACGCAGTGGTTAAGGAACTGGCGGTAAGCTGGGTTGTAGTTGCGCATTGAGTTCATATACTGCATTGGCTTCTAGCGTAAGGGAGGTTTCGAATGTGATGAAGTTGTCGGCTTCTATACGTACGGTACGTTCTCCTGTAGTGAGTCCGCCTATGCTATAACTTCCGTCTGGACCTGACAAGATGGGTGTAGCTGTTGGGTCCGTGAAAATTTTTGCGCCAACAATTGCTGTTCCTTCTGCCATGTTGGTGATAACCCCGAACAGCGTGGCTGTAGCTGTGGTTGGTTTTGGTTTGCCGGGGTTGCTGCCGCGGTCAATAATCATGCGTGCTTGTTTGTATGCGCTGTATAGTTCTGGGTCGGAGGTTTTGAATACGACCATGAGGGGGTCTAGTTGTGTATTGAATAGTTCTGCTGTTTGCAGGAAGAGGGTTTTGAGGTTTTGGGTGTGGAGATGTCGTGCGTTAATAGCTTCTCTTGGGGTTTCTACGATACTGGTGTAGGCGTCTAAATCGGCTTGCCAAGCAGCTACCTCGGGTGCGCCAATACCGAAATCGGACATGGCTGCAAGGTTATCGTTAACTAAGGCTATGCGGTAGGTGCAGAACCCTTCTATTGTATCATCTTTAATGCGCTGAATCTCGCTGATTGTGTAATCGAATTCTGCGGCCAAGGTATTGTTGCTTATTGATAAGGCCCATGCCCTTGCTGGAGACAAGACAGACATAACTGTATTGTTAAGTGTGTTTCTGAGCGCACTCTTGTCTTGCGCTACCCCTACTGCTCGTGTAGATTGACCTGCTATTTCTTTATTGATAGCTACAATGTTGGTTTTAAGTTGGGTGAAAGCGGTGGTGCGCGCCACTACTGTATCGATTACAGGCTGATTTGCGATGTATAAATCTTGTACTATAAGGTACATATCGAGGCGGTTTGACTGTGGATCGTTCATGACTTTGTTTTTGTGCCCGTTGGGCGGTTTCTGAGTACCATAACTGACATGATTGCGGGGATATTTTTATGGATTTATTCTTTCCTGTTTTTACTAACCAATAGTTGGTGCTTGACTATAATGGTTTAGTGATTGGGTGTTATTTGTTGGTGATTGAGATAGTAAAACTTGTGTTTGCGATACTGGTGCGTGTGGTTTACATACCGCTTTTGGTGGTTTAACCACCAAGCTTAGTGGTTGCTTTGCTGGGTGCGGTGGTTTGAATAAGATGCTTATTGGTTGCGTTTCAATTTGTAGTGTATGCAGGATAATAAACCAGAAATGCAGACGTTGTGATATGTGTTAATTTTCTGTGCGATGCTGGTATTTGACCTTAACCGACTTTTGGCCCTGCGTAATGTGAAGCAGGGACGCGCTTATCTTTTAAATCATGGGTTTACAGCGAATGAAACGCGCTTGCTTCTTTCTGGGAAGGCAAAGAGTTTGAAGGTGCAAACGACCGAGCGGCTTTGTGCCATTTTTAGCTGTGAGCCAAGCGACTTATTTACCTGGACGGGAGATATGAATAGTTCTATGGCGCGGTTGCGTAGGTCTGCGGTGCCAAGAATTGAGGAGCTTTTGGAGGGAAGGAGCCCTGCTGAGATTGAGGAACTTCTACGGAAGTTGAGTGGCGAATAGGCAAAAAGACAGGTAGCAAACTTGCTTTAGTGACGCGGTTCTGTTTTGGACAGACATAAATTACGGGACTAAGCGGTAGATTTTTAATTCGGAAGATTGTACATCAACATGGCGTTGGTGAATGTTCCAGACATAAATTTTCACAAAATCAGCCTTGGTAAAACTTCCCGGCATAACCCAATGCAGTGTTGACGAACGCTTTTCCTCTTGTGGTATAGCTATTCGTTCATTTAGCTTATATGTACGGTACAGAACTCCATTACCCTCCTTGCCTATTACATCTAATACAATCCAAAGTTCAGTGTCTGCTTCATCTACCTGAATGGAGGTTGTCAATTCAAACAAAAGGTCTTGGTTTTGTAGTGAATCCTCTAAAGCATAACCCGCAAAAGGGAAGAATTCATCCAATCCAGACCAAGAAGTGGTAGTTAGCGTTTCTATCCATTGTCGTTCTCGATTAGGCTTTCGGACAAGAAGTGCGCTACTATCAGATGCAGCCAAGCATAACGTGTCATACCTCCACCAATTCCCAGACCCCTCAGGATAGGAATACTGATAGTCCGGTATGTCAGAGCCACTAATATGGTCTTGCATTGCCGATAGCGGCCAATGAGCGCGCATATTGTAATAATTGTAGGAATGTGTTTGAAGTGTGGAACCCGAAACGATTGGTTGAACTCCCGTATTCTCCTGTACTTTCTCGAGACGATTAAAAAATTCTCTTGAACCCGACTCCCATTTCCAAATTCTAGTGTAACTCAAATTTACGGTGGCAATTAAGTTAAATGGAAAGAGCCATGTCGTCATTACAAGCAATATTCCAAGGGCTTTCCATGTGGTTGTTTGAGGAAATAGTTTCCTTACCGAGACGATGACAATAATGGTAAGGGGTATGAAGTAAATGGCCACCCTGTCCTTGGGATAATTAATTCCGACCATATGGCGAAGAACCACTAGACCGAGTGTGAGCCCTCCGATTAACATTAGGCCAACCGCCTCTTCGTAATTGCCCAATCTATCTTTTGACCGTACGAAAAATGCGCAGCCTGCAACAAAGCTTATCACCAGTGCAATGGGCACAATATAGTTTTCGGGGCCTGACCATGGGTAAAAACCGAATTTCATTAAAGATTCAGTTGTGACACTCCAAAAACCGGAACCCTCACCATAATAAAGATCACCGCCTTCCTTTAATTTTAGAGCCAGTCGCGTGAATAGCAAAGTACCCCCCACCAATTACGAGCATTCCTAATAAACTCGGGGCTGAAGAATTCCTGTTTTCTCCTTTCGCGATTGCGCCCAAGGCAATTATCCCCATACTTACCAATAGCGGCACATACATAGAAAGATTGGCAAATGTAGCTAGACAGGCAGCGAGAATTGCCAAAATTGAGTCTGTTGTTCTGCGTTGCTTCCACCAGACAGATAAGTGATACCAACTCATTAAGGAGAAGCCCAGTGAAATCCCATAACCTCTGCAAAGTCCAAAAAAGTCAAGGACGAATTGTGATGTTGTTAACGCAGCAAAAATTGAGATTGCACTAAACCAATCCTCATATCTCTTGCTCCACCTGAATGCATACGTCAGGTACAGTAAACCTCCCAGAAGATTAGCGAGCCTTAGAGCAAACTCAGATGTTCCAAATAGCTTAGTGGAACCCATGGTCATTAAGGTATTTAACAAATGATTATTTGCGTTCCAAATACCATCCTGCAACCAATTGGCTTTATTCACATACTTGAAAAACGTGATTGACTCGTCTATTGTTATTGGCACAAGCGCAGCCCTCAGACCAAGATAAACCGCAATGCCAATTCCGACTACGATTAGTATGTTGTTCAGTGTCTTCCTTTTCATGGGTCAAGTTGCTACGGGCTATTTGATACCCGATAATGGAATTGGCAAAGGTTAAATAAAAAACATTGTCCGCTCACTTATTGAACAAAGAAGAACCTCAGGATACGCTGTTGATGTGAGTGGAGGTCATCTGTTAGTTGTGCAGCGGCAGGCTTCTCGATACAATTTTCTTTCAGAAAATCACTCTAAGTGACAACAGGTGAGATTGCAGCACTCGTAATGACGGGGTAAGGGGGTTTAGGCGGTAACTCCCGCCAAAATAGATTCAAACATTGCCCTGCCGTCCAAATTGCCAAGGTTCTCGTCAGCAGCACGCTCCGGGTGTGGCATCATACCAAACACATTTCTCGTTTTGTTGGTTACCCCTGCAATGTTGCTCACCGATCCGTTTGGATTAAATGCATCGTCCAACTTCCCGTCCGCATCGCAATAACGGAACAACACCTGGTCGTTGGCCTGAAGCTCGGCCAGCGTTGCAGCATCGGCATGAAATCTCCCCTCCCCGTGCGCAATTGGAATCTTCAGCGCGGTACCTGGCTTGATCTGGTTGGTAACCAACGATTCGGTGGTCTCGCAACGAATATTCACATTCTTGCAAATAAACTTCTGATTGTCGTTGTGAAGAAGTGCGCCTGGCAACAAGCCAGCTTCACACAACACCTGAAAACCGTTACACACACCAAACACGTATCCGCCATTATTGGCAAACTCTATCACCTCTTTCATAATTGGAGAGAAACGGGCAATGGCGCCAGAGCGCAAATAATCTCCGAAGGAAAACCCTCCCGGAAGCACCACAAAATCAACGCCCTGTAGGTCGTGGTCTTTGTGCCAAAGCTCTATTACTTCTTGCTTCATAATGTTCCGTAGAACATAAATCATATCCTGATCGCAGTTAGATCCAGGAAAAACAACAACACCGAATTTCATCTCAATAAGTTTGGTCGCAAAATTAGGCCTTTCAAAGCCCTTATTCCATTTTCAGAAGGGTATTTTTGAACGACTTTCAACATTTTACCATGGATAGAAGAGAAGCATTACGCAAAACAATGATAGGTGGAGCTGGTTTGGCGCTAGCGCCTTACGCGTCAGGTATTTCTTCACCCGAAGGGCTGGATTTTACTGCAGCAGATTTTGGCGATGATTTTTTGTGGGGAGTAGCAACAGCTGCTTATCAGATTGAAGGCGCTTGGAATGTAGACGGAAAAGGTCCTTCTATTTGGGACACCTTTTCGCACAAAAAAGGGAACATTCACAAGAATGAGAATGGTGATGTAAGCTGCGATTTCTACCATAACTATCCGTCAGATATTGGATTGGTGAAGAACATGAACATGGATGTGTTCCGTTTTTCAACCGCTTGGGCGCGCGTGCTACCAAATGGTACGGGGCAGGTCAACCAGAAAGGGTTGGATTTCTATCATCGGGTAATTGATTCGTGTTTAGAGCAAGGTGTGCAACCGTGGCTAACTCTTTACCATTGGGATTTGCCGCAGGCTTTAGAAGACAAGGGCGGATGGCAAAACCGAGACGTGACCAATTGGTTTGAAGAGTACGCAGACCTAATTACCAGAACCTATGGCGATAAGGTGAAAAACTGGATGGTGATGAACGAGCAGGCTTCGTTTACCATTGTGGGGTACATGTTGGGAATGCACGCTCCGGGCAAACAGTGGCCAAAGAATTTCCTTCCAACGTGTCATCATTCTACGATGTGTCAGGCAGATGGAGGTAGAATAATACGAGCCAATGTGCCTAATGCTCAGGTTGGCACCACTTTCAGCTGTTCGGCTATCGACCCTGTGAACGAAAAACATCGGCACGATAAAACCACCAAACGTTTTGATGCACTGGTTAATCGATTGTACATAGAACCACCGCAAGGCTTGGGTTATCCGATGGAAGACTTGCCGATGCTTCGCAAAATGGAGAAGTACATAAAGGAGGGCGATATGAAGCGGGTTGAATTTGACTTCGATTTCTATGGCCTTCAGAATTATTCGAGAATGGTGACCAAGGCCAACGGCATTGTGCCATGGATGGCGGGAACTCCTATTGCACCAAAGAACCTAAAACCACGTCCGGGCATTACCGAAATGAAGTGGGAAGTTTATCCCGAAGGGATTTACAAAATGCTGAAGTACTTTGATAAGTACGAGAAGATTGACAAAATCATTGTGACTGAAAACGGTAGTGCTTTTCCTGATACGGTTGAAGGTGATTTTGTACACGACCATCAGCGCAAGAAGTTCTATCAAGATTATCTGCGTCAGGTGTTACGCGCCAAACGCGAAGGCGTAAATGTGCAAGGCTATTATTGCTGGACTTTGATGGACAATTTTGAATGGGCAGAAGGCTATCATCCGCGTTTTGGTTTGGTACACATCGATTTTGAAACCCAGAAAAGAACAGTGAAAGACTCAGGTCTTTGGTTTAAAGAATTCCTTTCTAAGCGATAATTCGGAACTTCTGTGCGTGAATTGCGTATTCGCACGAGCGGAATTTAATCCCGCTTTGCATGCGATTGAATAAAACCATACTTGGTACTATGTTTCTTGTTTGTGTGTTGGGCTTCTTTAGCCTCAGCAGCGCACAGGTATACGACTATGTGGTATTGGATGGGGAAAGCGGTATTTCAAGCACGAAAATCGCAGACATAACGCAAGACCAACACGGCTATTTGTGGATTGCAACGCATGCAGGTGTTAGTCGGTTTGACGGCAAGCAGTTTGTCAACTACCACGAGAAGGAAGGCTTAGCCGAAAACCGTTGCTCCAGCATCTTTTGCGATAAGGACAACAACATTTGGGTTGGTCATCAATCGGGAGGTCTTTCAGTCATTTACAAAGATTCTATTCAAACAATTTCAGAGGCCGATGGATTAGGCAACAATGAAATCCACGATATTTTTCAGGATGCAGATGGCAAGATGTGGGTTGCCACTTTTGGCGGTCTTTCAAGCCTTGAAAACGCAGTTTGGACTACCCTCACCATTGAAGATGGTTTGGCTTCGAACAACATTCAGTGCATAGCACAAGACGAGGCTGGACAAATGTGGGTTGGAACCTACGGAGCGGGTGTAAACGTGCTTAATGACGGCACTGCTGCCCATTTGCACATGGGTAATGGCTTGGTAAACAATTACGTAACCAGCTTGGCTCATTCTGACGGCAAAGTGGTTATTGGTACGCTAGGTGGATTGACCGCTTTTGATGGTGATAAGTTTGTTTCAATTGCTGGGTTGGAGCTTCTGATAAACAATCAGATTAATGGCATTTCTGTAGAGACAAATGGGGCATTGTGGCTTGCTACTTTTAACGGGGCAAGCAGAATATCGGATGGCAAAACCCTGAACATTACCGAGGAAAACGGCCTTCCACATAACGAAGTAACCTGTGTTTTTACGGATAACGAAAACAACATTTGGATAGGCTCTACGGTTGGGTTAATAAGACCAAGAAACTTAGCCTTTGGACATCATTTTTCTACCGAAGAACTAGACCTAGACCCGAGTTGCTTGTTTGTAGACAGTAAGCAGCGGCTTTGGGGCGGAAACCAAGAAGGTGGAGTGGTTTATTTTGATGACGATGGATTCGTATCAGCCTTTACGGACCCAGACATTAACGACCATCAGATTAGTGCCATTGCAGAAGACGCCACAGGTAATCTTTGGTTTGGAACCATGGACTTTGGGGGGCTTTTCCGTTGGGATGGAGAACGATTTTACATTTATTCGGATGAGTTTGGTTTGGCCGACAACAACATAAATTGCCTACTTACTGGAAAGGACGGCCTGCTTTTTATTGGCACCCCAAACGGGTTAAGCACCTATGACGGAGAAGGGTTTTCGATGGTGTTTCTTTCGGATGAATTTGCTTCCAATAATGTAACGTGTCTTGCTAAAGAGACGGACGGTTCTGTTTTGATTGGAGCAGAAGATGGTTCCGTTTTTCGCTATGTGGATGGAGACGCTCAGCCTTTTCCTGGCCTTGCAATTAACGCTAGAATTACATCGATTGCTACCTCTGAAATAGGCACTGCATTCAGTACTAGTACGGACGGGATATGGTTGAGCCGAAACGGTTCTATTTCACACATTTCTGAAGAAAAGCAGCTTCAAAACACAAGCATTCAGTCGTTGGCCTTTTTAGGTTCTCGGCTCTTTGCAGGAACAACAAATAGTGTTTTAGAGATTTTGTTGGAGGGAGACAGTGCCCAAGTAAGGCGATATGCTCGTGTGCAAGGGTTTGTTGGAGGCTCGTGCAACAGAGCGGCAATTGCAACCTATCAAAACCACATTTTTATCGGTACAGAAAAGGGCGTGGTGGAGTTTAACCCCTCTGAACTGCAGCCTGATTTAAAAGAACCAATTACGCTACTAACCGAGCTTCAACTTTCTTACGAAACGGTAGATTGGCAAGGACGCGGGTACGAAACGCGAGCGGATGGGCTTCCTCAGAAGCTCTCTTTATCGTTTACAGATAATAACCTCCGCTTCTTCTTTAGTGGGGTCAATCACAAGTATCCAGATCAGGTAACGTACAGTTGGAAGTTAGAGGGCTACGAACAAAATTGGACGCCTGCCAACGACCAGAACAAGGTCAACTATTCAAGTTTACCACCAGGAGATTATGTGTTTAAACTGATTGCTTGCAATAGCAACGGAATTTGTTCAAGTGAGCCTGTGGAATATGCGTTTAGCATAAAACCGCCCTTCTATCGAACGTGGTGGTTTTACACCCTTTTGGTAGTTGCCATTGTGGTAGGCGCTTATCTATATGTGAAACAGCGGGAGCGCAGACTTTTAGAAGAGAAGCAAATTCTGGAATCTACGGTGGAAGAAAGAACAAAGGAATTACGCGAGCAGAAGGAAATTGTTGAGCACCAGAATCAGCATATTACCGAGAGTATTGAGTACGCGAGTAACATACAAAAGGCCATTCTGCCTTCGGAACAGGAAATGAAGGTTGCGTTTCAAGATCACTTCGTGTTTTACAGACCGAAGGAGGCAGTGGGAGGTGATTTCTATTGGGCGTATCACTCTAATGGCGTGTCGTGGGCTGCGGCTGTTGATTGCACGGGCCATGGCGTTTCAGGAGCATTCATGAGCATGATTGGATCAGATTTACTCAACCAAATCATTATTGAAAAGAAGCTTACAGATCCAGCACGCGTGCTTGAGGAGATGGACAAGGGAATTAAACTTGCCTTTGCGCAAAGTGCGAAGGAGTTTGAAAGTGATCAGGGAATGGATGTTTCTTTGGTTAGAATAGACCGAAAAAAGAAGGCGCTGCAATTTGCCGGTGCACAGCGGCCACTCTTCATTTTTGTGGATGGGGAGTTAAGCGAGGTTGAATGTGACCGATTTTCAATTAGTTGTGCTGATCAGCTAACAAAAACATTTACCTCTCATACAGTGGTTTACACAGATGAATCTACCGTGTATCTGTTCTCTGACGGAATTACAGACCAATTTGGTGGCGACCGAGGAAAGAAGTTTATGCTGAGAAGAGTTCGGGAGTTCCTCCAGAACAATCACACCGAAAAAATGGACTTACAGCACACTTCTTTGATTAAAACCTTCGATGATTGGAAGGGAGAAGGCAACAATCAAATTGATGACGTTATGTTAATGGGCATTCGCTTATAACTTAGCGTGATCGGTTCATGACTAAGAAATCTGTTTTTCTTCTGTTTGCTTATCTGCTATTTGGTAGCGGTTCTTTGTTTGCGCAGCAAGCGCAAGTAGATAGTCTTCAACGCCTTCTCGACACTAAATACGCAGCAAACGACACAGCCAGACTCAACATTTTGGTTAAGACCAGCGAGTTATTGCTGCGCATAGACCCTGACCAGTCCTTAGCCTACAGTAAGGAAGCGTTGCGCCTCAGTATTACCTCTGGTTACAACAAATACATCAGTCTTATATACAACAACACAGGCACCGCCAACCGACTAAAAGGCGAGTTGGGCAAAAGTCTGACGTTTCATAATAAAGCGCTAGAACAAGACCGAAAAGAGGGCAACAGGAAGAACGAATCTTTGTCGCTCAACAATCTTGGGAACGTTTTTCTCAAACAAGGGAAGTATGCTGATGCCATTAAGAATTATGAGCTCTCGTTAGAAATAAGGCAAGACATCAATGATCTGGTTGGTATTGCTAGTTCGCTCAACAACTTGGGGTTGGTGTACAAGAACCAAGGAGATTTAGACCGTGCCTTGGCTTATTATCAGAACGCGTACAAAATCTTTGAGCAATCGAATGACAAGGTTGGTCTTGCCAATGCGCTGAACAACATTGGCATTGTCTATCGCGGAAACGGGAATCCGGAGCGGGCGTTGGAGAACTTCTTGAAAGCACTTGAGCTTTTCAGGGAATTGGGAAACAATCTAGGCGAAGCCAATACCCTCAATAATGTGGGCAATATCTATTATCAGCAAGAGAAATTCGACCAAGCGTTGGAGTTCTATCAATCCTCTTTAGAGAAAAGCGAAGCATTGGGCGATAAGAGCTCGATGGCAGGAAAGCTATCCAACATTGGCGGGGTATACTTGGTACTTGGACAGAACGAAAAGGCACTTCAAACCACCAAAAAGGCGCTGAGTTTACAAAAAGAGATAGGCGATAATCAAGGACAGATAAGTACGCTCAACAATTTGGGGGCATACTTTAAGGAATCAGGCGATTTGGACAAAAGCTTGAACTACTTTTTAGATGCAGAGAAAGTGCAGAAACGCATTGGTGACCACAGTTATAGCACCATCACCCTCTCCTCTATTGGTGAGATTTATAAGGAGAAAAAGCAGCCAGAAAAGGGATTGAACTACCTAAACAGGGCGCTTAAAGAGGCCAAAACGTATGGCAGTACCGAAGACCAAATTGCGGTGTACGGAAATCTATCGCTGACCTACGCAGATTTGGGCGACTTTAAGAAGTCTTACGATTACCAGCAGCTAGCGGTAAAAGTTGCAGACAGCCTAGCAAGAGTGGTTGGCACCCGTGATTTAGCAGAAATGCAGGTGAAGTTTGAAACCGAGCAAAAGCAGCGAGAGATTGAGCTGCTCGGGAAAGAGAAAGAGGTACAAGATTTGAAGATAACCAAGCAGAATACTATTCGGAATATGATTATTGCCTTCTCCGTTTTGGTTGTTCTTATGCTCATTCTTATCTACGGTCGGTACCGATCAAAGAAAAAGGCCAATGAAGAGCTCGATTTAAAGAACCAAGAGATAGAGCAACAAAAGAAAACGGTAGAGGAAAAGAATTGGGAAATCACTTCAAGCATTGAGTACGCCAAGCGGATTCAGGATGCCATCATGCCATCCATGCAAGAGATACGTGCTTCGCTGCCGCAAAGCTTTGTGTTCTATCGTCCCAAAGGGATTGTGAGTGGCGACTTCTATTGGTTCTCTAAGCGCGAAAACACGAGCTACATTGCTGCAGTAGATTGTACGGGCCATGGCGTTCCGGGTGCGTTTTTGAGCATGATTGGAAACGACCATCTCAATCAGATTGTGAACATGGAAAAGATGCAAAAGCCGGACGAAATTCTGAATCGTTTGCATCAAGAAATTCAGGTTACGCTCAAGCAAAAGCACGGTGTAACAGAAAACCATGATGGAATGGATGTGGCGATGTGCGCCTTCGACCACGCAAAAAATGTACTTCACTTTGCGTCAGCCAACAGGTACTTGTACTTGATACGCAAGGGTGAGTTGAGCGAAACCAAAGGCGATACCGTAAACATTGGCGGCATTATGCACGAAGATGTGCGGCAGTATACGCTGCATGAGATTCCGTTACAGAAAGGCGATACTTTCTATGTTTTCTCAGATGGTGTATCTGACCAATTTGGTGGGGAAAGCGCCAAGAAATTCGGTTACAAAAGATTAAAAGAAACGCTGTTGGAAATCCACCAAAAACCGATGGACGAGCAGCACCAAGCCTTCGAAAAGACGATACTAGACTGGATGGGGAAGGAAGATCAGATAGACGACTTCTTACTAATCGGCATCCGCGTTTGACGGCTGTAAACTCAGCTTCTTACGCTCTACGTACCCAACAAAATTCTGATACGCTTCTGTCGAATCATCCCACGCAAAGCGTTGGCTTAGTAAATCCATGTAATGCTCCATTTCTTTGGCATTGGCAGCGTTATTCAGCTTCAATACAGCATCTCCAAAGTCAGAAGCATTGCCTTTAAACAGGATACGAATGATTCCAAACTTCTCGTTCAATGGAATACCAGAACGTAAGTCGGTTAGCGGTGCATTATTAAACTGACCAGCCAATATTTTCTTGTCTCCGTCCTCTTTCTTAGTCTCTTCTTTGCCAATTAACGGCTCTTTCTTTGCCTTCGGCTTCTCCTCTACTTCCTTCTCTTCCACTTTAGCCACCACGTCCTCCACTTTCGCTTCTACAACTGGTGCAGGCGCTTCTTCCTTCACAGGTTCAGGTGCTTTTTCCTCTACCACCGCTGCAACAGGCTTCTCTTTCTTAGCAACGGGCGCTGGTTTAGGCGTTTCTTCCTTAGCTGGTGCAGGTTCGGGTGTTGGTTCGGCCACGGCAACAGGCGCAGGAGCGGCTTTAGGTTTTGCCACCTTAGGTGCTGGTACAGCCTCAGCCGTGTAGTCTATTTCTTTTACCGCATCGTAAAACGCGCGTGTTTGAGCAAGCAGCGCATCCTTTGTTAATTCAGAAGGGTTGTTTACCAGTTCTTCCACACGTTCGTTCAATCTTTTCAACTGGTCGTTCAATTCACTCATTTGTTCGGGTTTTTTACGATTTGCGCTCTAACGCTTTTCTTAGATTTGTATTGCAACGGGGTGCTTTCAAAAGTAATCATCAAAAGACCTCAACCAAGGGAATGTTCTTAGAGAATTCAAGGAATAAGTCAACAAAAAAAGGGTGGATAGAAGTTATCTGCGGCTCTATGTTTTCGGGTAAGACCGAAGAGCTTATTCGTAGGCTAAAGCGTGCACAGTTCGCAAAGCAAAAGGTGGAGATTTTCAAACCAACCATTGATATTCGGTACGCAGAAACGGAAGTTGTATCGCACGATGCCAACGCTATTCAGTCTACTCCTGTACCTAATTCTTCCAATATTTTGATTTTGGCAGATGATGTTGATGTAGTAGGCATTGATGAAGCGCAGTTCTTTGATATGGGGCTAGTTCAGGTTTGCAATCAGCTTGCAAATAGCGGTGTTCGCGTAATTATTGCCGGTTTAGATATGGACTATTTAGGCAAACCTTTTGGTCCGATACCTAATTTGTTGGCTACAGCAGAATACGTAACGAAAGTGCACGCCATTTGCATGCGCTGTGGCGAATTAGCCAATCATTCGCACCGTTTTTCGGAAGAAGATAGCTTGGTAGCGCTAGGCGAAAAAGACAGTTACGAGCCGCTTTGCCGTGGTTGCTACAAGAAAACATCTGTCCATCATATGAAGGACAATCCATCGACTAAACAAGAAGGATAAATGGGAGAACTGGAGACATTGCGAGGCATTGCTTCTGCTTTGGAAGTTCCTTGTCCATTCGAATTTCAAGATGTTTATATAAAAGAGTTAGCAATAGACAGCCGCAAGGTGATGTTGCCTGCTCAATCGTTGTTTTTTGCCATTAAAGGCGATAGACATGATGGTCATAATTTTATTGAGCGCTTGTATGAAGACGGTGTTCGCGCCTTTGTGGTTGACCAAGATTTTAAAGCAACTGAAAAGCTAGATGACGCCTTCTTTATTGCGGTAGAAAACCCGTTAGCGGCCTTGCAAACAGTAGCTGCTGCTAAACGAGCGCAATTCAACTATCCTCTTATTGGTGTTACGGGTAGTAATGGCAAAACTATTGTGAAAGAATGGCTGTTTCAATTGCTTGATACAAGCTATAATATTATACGTAGTCCAAAGAGTTACAATTCGCAGGTAGGTGTGCCGCTGAGTGTTTGGCGTATGAAGTCTGAGAACGATTTGGCGATAATAGAAGCAGGAATCTCCATGCCAGGAGAGATGGTAAAGTTGGAACGAATTATACGTCCGACCATTGGGGTGTTTACCAATTTGGGACAAGCGCACGATGAGAACTTTACCGATGCCAATCAGAAAGCGAGAGAGAAACTAGACCTGTTTCAGAATGTAGATACGCTTATCTACTGCAAAGATTACTTGGTTATTCAGGAAGAGTTAGCGCATTATCCCTTCAACTCCACTCCACAGTTGTTTGGGTGGAGCAGACGTACCGCAGCCGATTTGCAAATTGGAAGGATAGAAAAGCGCGATGGGCAAACCGAGATTCAAGGGATTTATCAGCATAACTTTTTGCGGATACGGATACCCTTTACAGATGAAGCTTCGATAGAAAATGCCATTCATTGCTGGGCAGTTTTGCTGCTGTTGGGGCTAGAGAATGAGGACATTCAGAAGCGAATGGAGCAGTTGGCGCCTGTTGCCATGCGTTTGGAGCTGAAGCAGGGCATTAACAACTGTTCAGTTATCAACGATTCTTATAATTCGGATTTACAGTCGATATCTATTGCGCTGGATTTTCTTTCGCAGCAGCACCAGCACCCCAAGCGGACGCTTATTCTGTCTGATATTTTGCAAACAGGACGTCCAGATAACGAGTTGTATGAGGAGGTATCGCAGTTGGTGCACGAAAAGAAAGTGGACAGGCTGATTGGTATAGGGAAGCACATTTCTAGTCAGGCAGAGTTGTTTGATGAGACGAGTGAGTTTTACCCTACAACCGAGGCGTTTTTAGAGGCGTACCATCACGATAAGTTTTACAACGAAACCATCTTACTAAAGGGTGCGCGGAGCTTTGGTTTTGAGGCCATTAGTCGCATTATTCAGCATAAAACACACCAAACGGTGTTGGAAATAGACCTTGGGGCGATGGTGCACAACCTTAACCTTATTCGGTCTTTGCTAAAGCCAGACACCAAGCTAATGGCGATGGTAAAGGCCTTTGGTTATGGCAGCGGCAGCTTCGAAATTGCCAACATTTTGCAGTTCCATCATGTGGATTATTTGGCGGTGGCTTATGCCGATGAAGGCATTGAGCTTCGGAAGGCGGGTATCTCTTTGCCGATAATGGTTATTAGTCCGGAGGAGCAGAGTTTTGACGCCATGATACAGTACGGGTTAGAGCCCGAGATATTCAGTGTGCGTTCGTTGCAACTGTTGGAGCACGCCATTAAGCGCAAGGGTACGTTGGAGGCGCCTTTGCGCATTCATATCAAGCTAAATACAGGCATGAACCGTCTTGGTTTTTCGGAGCGAGACGTGAACGGGCTGGTGGTGCGCATAAAGAACAATCCGCAGTTGCGGTTGGCTTCGGTGTTCTCTCATCTCGCGGCCAGCGAAAACCAAGCGGAAGACGCATTTAGCCTAGAGCAGATTGGGCGGTTTGAAACCATGAGTGCTTCTATACTAGAGCACTTCGATTACCCCGTTTTGCGGCACATCTGCAACTCGTTTGGCATTATGCGTTTCCCTAATGCGCAGTATGAGATGGTGCGGTTAGGCATTGGGCTTTATGGTGTAGCGCCTGAGAGTCCGATAAAGGGAAAGTTGAGAAATGTGAGCACGCTGCGTACGACTATTTCGCAGATGCACGAACTTAAAACGGGCGATACGATTGGGTATGGACGAACCGAGAAGGTAGATGGCGAAATGCGCTCGGCTACGTTGCCAATTGGTTATGCCGATGGGCTGAGTAGAAAGAACGGAAACCGACAAGGGAGCGTGTTGGTGAATGGACACCGCGCACCTATTGTGGGGAATGTGTGTATGGATATGTGCATGGTAGATGTAACGGGCATTCCGTGTAAGGAAGGCGATGATGTGGTGATTTTTGGAGAAGATTATTCGATAGAAGAGTTTGCAAAAAACTCAGAGACGATAGCGTACGAGGTGCTTACCAATGTTTCGGCACGGGTTAAGCGGGTTTACTTTCAGGAATAGGCCCTTGGCTTAAAGCCCTACCTTCACTCTCTCATAAAACCATCCATCCATCCACATTCTTTCATGAAAAAACTATTACTTCTCGTACTTCTTGCTTCAACTGCTAGCCTTGTTGGTGCGCAGACAATGAATTTGCACGACTTTTCTGCCCGCGATATTGAAGGCGGAAACATTGACTTCTCGGATTACTATGGTAAGAAGGTGATGGTTGTAAATACCGCCAGTTTCTGTGCTTTTACTCCTCAATTTGAAGATCTTCAGAACCTTTACGAGCAATACAATCAGTATGATTTTGAGATTGTTGGGTTTCCGTGTAATGATTTTGATAATCAGGAGCCGGGAGCAGATTCTACGATTCTTGAATTTTGCACGGGTGAGTACGGTGTAACGTTTCAGATGATGTCTCGGATTGTGGCGGTTGAAGCTGATACTGCTCCTATTTTCCGTTGGTTGCAAGAAGAAGAACTGAATGGCGTTGCAAATGCGCCTGTGACATGGAATTTCAACAAGTTTTTGATTGATGAAGCGGGTAATTGGGTTGCTCACCACAGTAGCCTTGTAAACCCAATGGCTAGTTCTATTACCGATTGGATTATGACCCCTTCTGCGGTGTCAGGCATTTTAGATGCAGCACCTGCACAACTCGAACTCCTACAATTATTATCGTCTACCGAGCCTACTATTCGGCTTCGGGCTGTGGGAGCGGCTACCGTGAATATTTCGCTTCTTTCTGCAGATGGAAAGGTGGTTGATGTGCTTTATGCTGGTCGATTGGCGGAAGGCCAGACGGTGAATTATAGCACCAATCAGTTATCGGCAGGCATTTATCTTATCCGTACCTCCTCTGATGAGGGTGTGCAGACTTTGCGGTACGTGGTTGCAAATAGATAGGTAGCGGTTCCTTTTCTTTTTTAGTACGAGAAAACCTAGGCAAAGCATTTGGCCTAAGGAGACTGCGTTAATTGAAACTTTCGAAGAAGTCGATTGCGTCATCGTCTAGACCAAGGCATTTCATATTCAGTCTTTGGTAGTATTCGGCTTTATCGTGGTCTAGAATGTTGGTGTAGTATGCCCACAGATTGCGGTATACGGGCTGCATTTTTCGGTCGATTGCTTCATTGGAAAGTTTGGCGGCCTTTAGAAGGTATGGCACTGCTTCTTCCCACCCATTGTTTAGTTCGTGCTGTAGGGCAGCCATATTATTGAGCGCCTCGGGCATTAATGGGTTAATGTCGAGCGCTATGGTGTACCATTTCATTGCTCGATAGGGGTCGTTGAGATGCTGATAACACAGGCCAACTCCATATGCATAAAGGGTTGTAGGGTAATGACATATTTCGTGTGCCTTTAGAAAATGCTCCATTGCGGTTTCATAATCTTTCTTCTTTAAATAGCATTTACCAAGACCCTCATGTGCATCCAGCGCGTAAGAGCCCTCTGCAATGACCTTCTGAAAATCGGACACTGATTCGTCTAGTCTTCCTAATTCGAGGAGAATTTGGCTCCTGTGTATGAGTCCGTAGAATTTTAACCGCTTAAACTTTGACATTCTTTCTGCAATGCCAAGGGCATTCTCCAATTCATTCTTCTCGCGATAGATATCTATGAGTCGGTTGAACACGCCATCATGTTCGGGTTCGATTTCTAGGACTTTGAAGAAAAGGGCCTCTGCCTCGTCATAGTTTTTATGGTGCTCGAATAGCACAAGTGCTCGATGAAAGAGGGATGTTTCTACATCGTAGTCGTCATTAGACAGGAGAATAAGCTTATCGGCCAACTCTAGTGTTCTTTCGGGCGGGTTTTTACAGATGTGGTTAATGGGAAGGAGATGTCGTATGATTACGAGCTCGTCTTCTGGATGATTAATGAGCGCCTCTTCGAGCAGTTTACATTGCTCAGAGAAAGGCAAGTTCTCTTCGAACGACAGGTAGTCAAGTCCGTGAAAGCCAGTCTTAGCCATTTGATGCGGTTTTAACTGAATGTATCTCTCGGGATTGAAAGCCAAAACTCCGAGAGACACATCCGAAATAGTAACGAAAAGATACGCTAAATATTATGTTGTTATGGTTGTGGCGCGGTGGCAATTAGTTGGAAGTTTAGTTCGAAGGTTGCGCCCGCTTCGAGGGTGATATTGGCGGTGAAGAAATCGTAGTTGATGGCAGTAACTTCTACGGTATGTTCGCCTGCTAGGAGGTTTTTCTTTTCGTAGCTGCCGTTGGCAGCGGAAAGGATTGGTTCGGTGGCGGGCGAAATGAGGATGCTTGCATCTGCAATTGCGAACCCTGCTGCTAAATCTGTAACGATACCGAACAGTGTGGCTGTTAGCGGGTCTGGTTTTGGCTTTGGTTTTTGACCTCTGCGGTCGATGATGATTCGTGCTTGTTTGTAGCCATCGTATAGTTCGGGGTTTGTGGTTTTGAATTGCACCATGAGGGGGTCTAGCTGCGAATTGAAGAGGGTTGTTGCATCTGCAAAATGGTCTTTGAGACTGGCAGTATGCATGTGTCGTTTGTTGATGGCCCCGCGTGGAGTGCCTAGTGCGGTTGTGTAGTCGAGTAAGGCGGTTTCCCACGAGGTAACCTGTGCGGGTAGAATGCCGAAATCGGCCATAGTTGCGATGTTCTCAGTAACGAGGTTTATGCGGTAGGTACAGAAGCCCAGCATGGTGTCGTCTTTTATGCGTTGGATATCGCTGAGCGGGTAACTGAATTCTTGGGCTAGTGTGTTGTTTCCGTTTGCAAGTGCCCACGCTTTTGCGGGCGCCATGATTGAAAATGTGACATTATCTAACACCTCTCGGAGGACGGTTTTATCTGTGGTTACCCCTTTAGAGGTAGCACTTTGCCCGCCTATGGCTTTGTTGATTAACCCAACGATGGAATCGAGGTTAGTGAATCCGTTTGTGAGAGCATTAACGGTGTCGATGTCTGTCTGGTTTTCGGTGTAGAAATCGAGCACTACGGTGTACATGTCGAGTTTGTTTGATTGCGGGTCGGTCATGACTTTAAGGATTTAGGTTATGCGCTAATTGCGGTGATGAAATTGGTGGATGAAAAGGCTGATGCTTCGGTTGGGAAAAGAAATACTCTTATTGATGGAGCGGAGCAGGTGTTTGCGTAACGGTGAGCAGTGATTGGGCAACGGTGAGCGGTGGTTGAGCAACGGTGAGCAGTGGTTGGGTAACGGTGAGCAGTGATTGAGCAACAGTGAGCAGTGGTTGAGCAACGGTGAGCAGTGGTTGGGTAACGGTGAGCAGTGATTGGGCAACGGTGAGCGGTGGTTGGGTAACGGTGAGCAGTGATTGGGCAACGGTGAGCGGTGGTTGCGCCTCAATTAGCAGTGATTACATGACAGAGAGGTGTGATTATTTCGCAGTTAGCTGCGATGGAATCGCAATTATTTTCAAATGTTGTGCTCAGGCTACGTGTTATAGCTTGTTATTTTATTGATATTCGGGTATGAAAAACTTCAAATTGGAATTAAGATGTTGCGACTTAACCTTGAACAGATTTTGGGATTACGGGGCATTAAGCACCCACACACTTACCTTATTATGCATGGCTTGACGGATTCTCAGGCAAGGACCTTGCTTTCGGAACAGATGTCTCAGATTAAAATGAAGCGGCTGACGCAGCTTTGCGAGATTTTTAGCTGTACGCCTAACGACCTGATGACTTGGCATGGACCGCCAGAGCATCATCTGGCTTGTCTTATTTGCCCTGAGACTAAATCGATTACTCAGTTGCTTGAGGGCAGAAGCCCGAATGAGCTGCGGGCTATAAGTAGGATGCTTGAGGAGGGAGGGGGGTTTTGAGGGTTGCACCGCTTTGAAAAGCTGTGCTGACTTTTAGAAAGTTTGGTATAAGTTTTTGTGGTCGTAAATAGGTTGCGGAGTGCATCCTTTTTACTTTGTAAACAATTCGACAGAAGGATGAAGTACACACAAATACGGAAGGAGCTTGAAATTAACGTGGTAAGAAGCGAATCGGAGGATTTGGCGGTACTAACGCATCATTTACAAGCTGAAGTCACATCTGAGGTCTCGTCATTTGCAGAAGAGGCTGGTCTATACATGCAAAGTATGAACGGTCGCGTTAGTAAAGTCTCATCTAACGCCATACAACTGAAGATGCCAATTGAATGGGACATTCCTTTCCCTCCACCGAAGAATCCGAAGTTCACGTTTATTGACCTTTTTGCGGGAATCGGTGGATTCCGTTTGGCAATGCAAAGTCTTGGCGGGAAGTGCGTCTATAGCAACGAATGGGATCATCAGGCTAAGAAGACTTATGAGGCCAATTTTGGCGAAGTACCCTTTGGTGATATCACCAAGCAAAGCAACAAGGACTATATACCAGAGACATTTGATGTTTTGTGTGCTGGATTTCCTTGTCAGGCGTTCTCCATTGCAGGAAAGCGTGGAGGGTTTGAAGACACTAGGGGAACCTTATTCTTTGATGTTGCACAAGTAATAAAGAAGCATAAGCCAAAGGCATTCTTCTTGGAAAACGTGAAGGGGCTTCGAAATCATGATAAAGGCAAAACACTGGCAACCATATTACATACCCTAAGGAATGACCTTGGGTATTATGTGCCAGACCCACAAATTGTAAACGCGAAAGACTTTGGCGTGCCACAGAATAGAGAACGAATCTTTATTGTGGGTTTCTTGACTGAAGAGGCTTTTAAATCATTTGAATATCCAAAGCCACCAAAAAACGAAGTGTCTTTTGCGGATGTGAAAGAGGAGCGCGAAGTGTCGGTTAAGTATTATTTATCTACCCGCTATCTACAAACACTTAGGGCGCATAAAGCCCGACATGAAAGCAAGGGCAATGGGTTTGGATATGCCATTGTACCAGATGATGGAATAGCAAGTGCCATTGTGGTTGGAGGAATGGGTAGAGAGCGAAACCTTGTTAATGATGATCGTTTGACCACTTTTGAACCAATCACTCACATCAAGGGAACGGTGAACCGTGAGGGTATTCGTAAGATGACGCCTAGAGAATGGGCACGATTACAAGGATACCCAGACAAATATGTGATTCCCGTTGCGGATGCTTCGGCTTACAAACAGTTCGGTAATTCGGTGGCGGTGCCTGCAATTAGGGCTACTGCGAAGGAGATAATTGATCGATTATGTTAACAGGGAACAAAGGAGAATGGAGTGAGCTGTATGCTTTCGCAAGAATTTTGGCGGATGGCAAGCTACATCAGTCAACATTGGAACTTGAGAAAGATGAACACAACTGCTACGAGATTATCAAAGCATATCGTGAAGATTCCACTGGTACTAATGAATACATACGAAACTCCGTTATTAAGTTTTACAGAAATGAGGGGGGTACAAAGAAATTATTGGGCGAACTCCCAATAGAGTTTTTTGAAAGTAGCGCTACGGCCCTTCTTGAGGGAACAATTGCTGGTAAAGGCAAAAGCTTCACCGTTGAAAGTGCATACGGTTTTATAGAAAAAGCCAAAATTGAAAAGCTAACAGCTCTTTCCAATAATAAGTCGGACATCAAGCTTCGCATTTATGACCACCGACTAGCGAAAGAAACCGACTTAGGGTTCAGCATCAAATCGATGTTGGGAAAGGACTCGACACTTTTTAACACTGGTGTCGGTAACAATTTCATATTCAATATTAAAGGCTCTATTAATCAGACGGTTGACGAGTTCAATCGTTACACCTACGCACCTGAAAAGCGAAAATCCAAAATGTCCTATCGTATTCAGGAACTTGAGCGGATGAAATTGACGCTAACGTTCAAGGAAATTCAATCCAAACAGCTTTGGTTGAATCTGAAGATGATAGATGGTGATTTACCTGAAATTCTAGCTTATGCTCTTCTTTATAGGTACAAGTATGAAAAGACATCGGTTCAGGACGTTGTGAGTTTATTGGAAGAGCATGACCCAATGTTGCTTTACGCTGGACTTAAAACGAATCAAAGGCTGTATGAAAACAAAATCGCTCGTTTTTTAACCGAATCTGCGATGGGCATGACTTCCGAAACAGAGTGGCTTGGTGATTATGATGCAACAGGCGGGGCCATTATTTGTAAAAAGAATGGGGACGTTCTATGTTTCCACGTTTATGACTTTAACCTGTTCAGAAAGTACCTTTTAGCCAATACACGGTTTGAACAACCTTCAACAGGCGAGGACGAAAATTTTCCTGGAATGAAGCGTACTAAAAAAGGCACAAAGAAGTTTTATTTCGGTTGGTTGTATGAGGATGATTTTGGGTTGGCGATGAAGTTGAATCTACAGGTTAGGTTTAAGTAGTAATCTCATCTTGGTCCCTGAACCATGAGTCAATAGTTACGGTGCTGAAGTCCTCATCATCATTAGTAGCACTGAGTTTCATATTGTACCAGCTAGTCCAAGTAGTCTTAACGACTTTCGAATCATTGTACACGTAAATTGATTCAGAAAGGCTGCAAGAAGAAAAGGCTAAGTAACCAATTGGCAAAAGGTCTTTAATCAACCCTTCCCAAATGCCTACGAGACATTCTGGCCTTTCCTCCATTCCGTAGAATTTACGAGTGACCTGATCGGCTTCTCCAATCAATCGATTAAGGGTTTCACTTTCGTCATCGGTGAAGATTCCAATATCAGCTGGGTTATCGTCTAAATGATAAAACTTATTAGAGGACATCAATGCTAAGAGCAACGCTTCCGCATCGCGAACTGTGTGAATCGCCTTTGGCAGTTTTTGTTGTAGTTCTGACTTCATAAGATGTGTGATTTTACACCTTTAAGATACTGAATATTAGTGGTTTGTGCAAGAAATGACTCAAAGCGATATGATAAATTGAGATTGCTTCGTTCCTCGCAATGACGGGTTTTGGGGCACCTACGCTTTACCCTTCGAGAACCCCAGCGTACGGCTTATTGATACGCTTGGACAGGCTCTGTGCAAGAAATAACTCAAAGTGAAAGGGAGGGTTGAGCTTCTCGATACAATTTCGCTTAGGCGAAATCACGCGAAGTGACGGGAAGATGGGAATATGACCCACCCCTACCCCTCCGAGGGGGGGGGGAATTGATCAATCCTTCTTAAGGATGTAGTTGGTAATGAAGAACTGCACGTAAGGTGGAATCTCCTTTTTCTGGTAGAACGTTCCGAAATTATCTTGAGAGATAACGAACTGGTTGGTTTTGTTGAGGTCGATGCCTGCAAACACGTTTGTATCGGCTAAAATGGCGTTGTAATAGTCCATTGCCTTCTTGGTTTCTTTAAAGCCTTGTACAAAAATGAGGTCTTCGTCTTTGGAGTACTGCAGGTTCTTCACGTTAAGAGTTTCTAGCGAGAACATGGCACTGTTAAAGTTGGATATATTGCCTTTTAACTGTGCTACATCTGGCAAATCAGAAGCTACCAATACGTAATAATGATTGGTGCTTTTGTCTAGCACATAGTCGCCAATGGTTACTGGCTCTGCTGGCTTCGGTTCAGGCGCTTCTTCGGGCGTGTTTTCCTTGGCTCCTTCTGGTAGCGGTTCGTCTTCTAGGGTTTCGCCCATTAGTCCTTTTACGTACGCAAGCAACTCCTCTGCCCTTGCCTTTTCTTCGGCAGCAGTGTACTTAGCAATGTAATCTTCAAGCGCTTTGCGGTACACAATTAGCTTTTCGGTGGCGCCAATGGCCATTACCTTAAGCAATGCGAATTTTGAAAGAATCTTTCCGTCTTTAAACTTGGTGAGGGCGCTGTCTGCGGCTTCTATAACGCGCTCGTACTCGCCTTCGTTAAAGTTGGTAAACGCCATGTCGTACATCTGTCCCAGCTTGCCACGCATAATTTCTAGCTTTTCTAGGTACTTAGGGTCGCGTAGAATTTTGGCGTACTCACTGTCTGGGTATTCTTTGAAAATTCTGTTGGCGTACTCTTGCGCTTTGCGCTCATCGCCCAAGGTTTTGTACAATCTGTAAAGCTGATAGTAGGTTTCGAGGTTCCATCTGCCCCGCGGATAGCGTTTAAGCAGTTCTTCAAACGTTTCAACCGCCCGTTCTTCTTCCGATAGCTGCTCTTTGTAGATGGTACCTAAATCGTAGTAGGCATTCTGAATTTTGAGATTGGCGCTATCACGCTGTGCAGGCGTGGTAGGAATGTCTTTTTTGTAGAATGCTGGGTCTAGTAATTGGGCGGTTGTTACCTCCGTGGTGTCTCCCGACTCTCCAACTATTTCGGTTACGTTTGTGGCTCGCTTGTTAGACCGTCTCCAGTTGTCTTCTCGTTTTCTGTCTCCCCATTTCTGGCGGAAATCGTTGGCCCCAAAGCTGAGGGCTGTGGTATTGTAGAAATACCAACCCGTACCTGTAATAGAGCCGCTGTTTTGCGTTTGATTAAGCTGTTGTAACTGCTGCTGTTGTGTGGGAGTGTTGGCCAACTCAAACTGACGCTGCTCTTCTTCTACCCTTGTTTTCTCTACCAGCTCATCAATGAAGGCGGCAAGTTCTAGTTCAGACATTTCGCCTAGGCGTAAGAGGCTGTCTTGTAAGGCAATGATGCGGATGTTTTTAACCAACTCTGCCAAACTTTGCTGCCTTGCCTGCACGCGCGCGTATTGCTTATGCGGAACAGGTAGAATTGCCAAGGAGCTATCGTAATAGGCAGAGGCACTTTCGTACTCTGGTAGGTCGAAATACAAATCGGCAATGGTGAAGTAGGAGACTGCCTTTTGGGTAAAGTTTTGAGTAGAAGACGCCACCGAAACTTTGAAATACTCTAGGGCTTTATCCTTCTCATCTTCCTTCATGGCAATATCGCCAAGGGCAAAATAGATACGGTCGAAATAGTCTACGTTCTTATCGTCTTTCGACATTTTAGTAAGCTCTTTCTTAATGGCATCTAACGAGCCCGACTCGGCACTGGCCATAAGCGCACGGTTAATACGCGCGTTAAATTCCATGACATACGGTGTGTTCTTGCGAAGCACCTGTGTGTAATAATAAGCCGCGCTATCGTTGTTGTTTATCTCTTCATACAACTGGGCAAGAATGTAGGTGTAGCGGGTTTTCTCCTTGCGTTTTTTGGTGGCACCAATTGCTGCAATGAGCTGGTCCTTGGCCATTTCAAAATCACCCTTCTTTATGAAGTAGTCTGCCTTTACTGCTGCTAGTTCTGCCAGTTTCTTTTTAGGGAATTTCTTCTCTTCTTCAAGCAGCAGAATAATCTTTTCGCCATCCTTAAAACGGGCTAACTCGGTGTTGGTACGAATAAGCCACAGGTAGCCATCAAACCGAATCTTCTCTGCTTTGTATTGCTTAATAACGTAGGTAAACATCTCTAGCGCCTGCACATAATCGCGCTTATAGAAATGCGCCTTACCAATAAGCATGTACGAATCGTCTATACTGGCAACATATTCTTTGCCCTTAATAAGCATGGAGTGCTTGGCAATGGTAAGAGAGGCTTTCTCTATACCCATGTCCATGTCTGAGTAAACTGACTTGGCTGACTCGGAAGTTCCTACAGGGAAGACATCCAGAATCTCTTCGTAATTATCGCTGTGGCTTTTCTCGAGTTTCTCTACGCCAGCATTTAGCGCCTCCCTTCCGTTCCAGTACACGTTGTACTTAGCCGTAAGGTTATGATACCCCCGACTCATGAAGTTTTTCTTCTTGGTAGAGCAGCCACCCAAGAGGATTATCCCAAGGGCAACAAAAAGAAGCGGTTTATAACGGTTGATTCTATTCAAAACAGTATGCGCACACCTCGTAACTGAGGAAGCGCAAAAATATTTCATTTTAACGAAAAAGAACTGTGTACCCGGTCTTGCACAAATGCGAGGCAAAGGTAACATCCTTTTATTCCGATATTTGGAAAATTCATGGCTGAAACAAAGGAGAAAAAGGGGAACTGGCGAAACCGACTACGGGTTAAGTATCGGTTGGTGATAATGAACGATGAGACGTTTAAGGAGCGCGCGAGCCTTCTTTTAACACCTTTGAATGTGATTGTGTTAGGCGGTTCTATCGCCATTTTCCTTGTGGTGCTTGTTACTTATATCATTGCGTTTACCCCTTTGCGAGAATACATTCCGGGCTATGCAGATAGCAATTTGCGGAATCAGGTTTACGCCAATACGCTTAGAACAGACTCGTTGGAACGGGAGTTGGCCATGAAGGATTTGTACCTAGAGAACATAAACATGATTATTTCTGGGCAAACTCCTGCGCAGCAGAAACATGAGCCAGATACTACGAAAGACTATTCCGATGTGGCGTTTAATTCATCTAGAGAAGATTCTTTGATGCGGCAAATGGTTGAGCAGGAAGAGCGGTACAACATTCAAAATCTTCAATTAGGAGTTCAGGCTTCGGTAGAAAGTAATATTCGGAACCTGTTTTTCTTTGCTCCTTTAAAAGGAGAGGTTACGTCCAACTTTGATACGAAGGATAAACACTACGCAGTTGATGTGGTGGCAAAGGAAAATGAACCGATAAAGGCTACGCTAGATGGCACCGTTATTCTCTCTACTTGGACGTACGATGCTGGCCATGTTATAGGTATTCAGCATTCGAGTAACCTTACTTCGTTTTACAAGCATTGCTCCGTTTTACTAAAGAAACCAGGTGAAGCCGTGAAGGCCGGAGAAGTTGTTGGCGTAGTTGGAAACTCGGGAGAATTAACAACAGGGCCTCACCTCCACTTTGAGCTCTGGTTTAATGGGCGACCTGTAAATCCGCAGGATTACATCGTTTTTTAATCTTTAGTGACTAGCGAACAGTGAAGAGCGACTAGTGATTAGTTGCTGGTTGCAGACACTCTGCATGGCAGTCAATGCAATTGGTACAATCAAAGACCATAATCGACAACATCTTCTTCCCTAATTGTCTGCGTTTTTAGTTTTTCACCTTGGGATGATGACTGTTTTAAATCAAAACACAGCAAGTCAGATTATTGATGCTGCTTTTTCTTGCCAGAATATGGTATCACATCGTGTAACAATTAACTGCCTTTAGTTTTGCTCTTTAATTTTACCGCCTGCTGAGAAAATCACCTTCATTTTGTGATACGGACACCATAGTATTAGATTTGGCTGTTCGTCATTATTCCTAAAACCATTCTTTTAATGAAGAAAATTTCTACACTAGTATTTCTAGCTCTTTTAATTTGCTCCACTGGAGCATATTCTCAAAATGTTGGTGTCGATGTAACTACACCTACGCAAAAACTCGATGTTGCTGGGGCAGTGCGCTTAGGTAGCACAGCCACAGGCGGTGCAGGTTCTATCCGCTGGAATGGAACCAACTTTGAAGTTCATGATGGGACCCAATGGATTACGTTCGGTACAGGCACTGATAATGACTGGACTGTTTCTGGTTTGGATATGTACTCCGAGGTTTCGGGTAATGTTGGAATCGGAACAACTATACCGGCTACAAAGTTTGAAGTTGTTGGTTCGTCTAGACTATCATCGCTAAACATCAATGGTAATTACACCTTACCTACAGTAGATGGAGGTACTGGATTTGTGCTAACCACGAATGGCGCGGGAAGTGTTTCTTGGTCCAACCCAGCCCTTGTTGGGGACATAACTGAGGTGGTTGCGGGAAATGGGCTTGTAAATGGCGGAACTTCAGGGATTGTTACGTTGGATGTAAATCCAGGAGATGGAATCGTCATCACAAGTGACGAAGTAAGGGTACAGGCATCTGACCTTGATGGAAACGGTATCACTGTAACTGCAAACAACTTTGATGTGAATGTTGACAACGCTACATTGGATATCAACTCAGATGTGTTGAGGGTGAAACCTGAGGGAATCACCGCCAACGAAATTGCAACAGGAGCAGTAACTACAAGTGAAATACTGAATGGTACAATTCTTACTGGAGATATTTCGACAGGTGGAGTTACTAGCAACAACATTTTAGATGGTACAATCGTGACAGGAGACATTTCTGTAGGAGGAGTGACAACTTCAAATATTCTTAACGGTACCATTTTGGGGCAGGATATTGCGCCATCCACCGTGATTAATCAGGTGTTGGCCACCACAGTTGCGAATACAACTGTTGCTTGGGTTAACCCAGCAACCCTTCTAACAATACTACAAGATGGAGATGCTGATACCAAAGTAACGGTAGATGTGGGCGGAGTGGATGAAGACCACATTCGACTAAGCACCCTTGGAGCAGAACGAATGACCATTGATAATGCAGGCGAAATAGGTATAGGAACAAATACTCCAGACAGAAACTTGCATGTGACAGCCCCAACAGGGGGTGTCTTAATGGTGACCCGTAATGACGTAACAACTACTGCGGGCGAAATACTCGGAGAAATTCAGTTTGATAGTGAGGCATCTACAAATCCTTCGGCAGTAGAGGCTTCGGCTGTTATTCGTGGTATTGCTTCAGAAACCCACGGTAATAGCAACAAGGGAGGTCATTTAGCTTTTGCAACAAAAACAGGTGGTGGTGCATCTGGTGCCACACCCGCAACTGAAAGAATGAGAATTACCAATGCAGGTAATGTGGGGATTGGAAGTACAACGCCTGGGGCTGGTTTACATGTTGAAAGCTCTGGCGACCCAACCCTCATCTTAAGAAATACAACTAATGCTGGAGGTGCGGCAATTGACTTCAGTGATATTACGGGTTATGCCCAAACAGGAAGCTTCACTTATAGACATGCGGATTCCCAATCTTTTGGATACGGTAATTCCTTTCACCTATCAGGAACTGAGGCGAGCCTCATTTTTAGAGTTGAGGGTGACGGATCTTATTCAGGCGATGTTGGTATAGGAACAACAGCCCCAGCCCAAAAACTTCATGTTGTAGGAAACGGAAGGTTTACGAGCATGGCAGGTACTGGAATTAGAAGTCTTTCTGTAGAGGCTGATGGAGATTTAACCACAGCGCAGCCAACAACTGGTGCATCTGGGTTTTGGACGCGATCTGGTTCTGTATTGTTTCCAACCAATACGGACGATGTTGATTTGAACAACCAAGATTTGGTTGACTTTAGTGATTTGGTTAGTAGAAATGATGTTGCTCAACCTCGCTTGGTTCTTGAATCTTCAAGTAGTGGAGACAACTGGACATCTCAAGGTGCTATGGTAGCAATTGGCGAGAGCGCAAGTAGTACTGGTGCTGCTGCCATGTACATGACCTACAGAGGAGATGGCTACGGATTTATTGGTTCAGGTGCAGTGGTAAACGCAGAACCTGGAGCGTCTTACTTACGTTTTGATTATAACGCTGATAATATTTACACTCCAGACAATCTGAGCATTGGCACAACTTCAACTGAAGGCCAGCTTAATGTGGTAGGGCGAGTAGAGTTTTTGTCTTCCACGGATGCAAGTGGAACTCCTGGCTCAGGCGTTTTGGAAATTGGTAACGCCCTGAGAATTGATGATAATGAAATCATAACCAATGCGAACGCACCCCTTTACATTAACACCGACAATAATGGTGATGTGCAAATGGATGGAGGTACTTTTTTCGTAGATGCCAGCGCGAATAGTGTTGGTTTGGGTACAACTGCCCCTTCAACTACATTAGATGTTAACGGAACTGTTAGAATTAGAGGAGGTGCACCAAATCCAGGAGATATGTTAATGGCTACTTCTACTAATGGTACTGCCACATGGTCGGTCTCAGGTTATGGCTTGGTGCCAATCGGGTCTATCATTGCTTGGCATGGAAATATGCTAGGTGTACCAGGCCTACCAGCAGGTTGGGTTCAGTGTAACGGTGGAACAGTGAGTGATGCCGCAAGCCCAATGAATGGAGCGATTATTCCGAATCTTAATAGTGCTACAACGTCTCAGTCCGGAGATGCTTCGCGAGGTCGGTTTTTGAGAGGCTCTACAACAAGTGGCCTGTATGAAGGCGATAATTCTAACAATCTTGAGTGGATTAATCACGATGATAGCGGCAATGGCGATAGTAATGACTACCTACCCGATAATGGAGGTACCGTAACTATTCGTAACTACAGTACCAGTGGAGACCGCTACCAAGCTGAACTTGACGGTACAGAAACTCGTGTTACGAACATGTCTGTTAGATGGATTATTCGTATTAAATAATCGAACGTTCAGTTAATACCCTTCTTCAGCGTACAATAAAATCCATGGATCGTGTGTCCATGGATTTCTTTTTAATGCTGCTAGATCAAGCTTGGGAGAAACCATGTGCCTTGCCTTTCTTCGGTTTCTGCTTACCAGAATATCGGCAGTAACTTTAACGTTTTGCATTCCTGCCAGCTCTGCTTCCGTTTTCATAAAGCGAGCAAACTCTGGAATTAAAAATGGCCAATGGCCAAGCGTTCTCATTTGTTCGGTCCCCAAAAAATTCTTTAAATCAACGTGATGGGTTGTGATAACCTCTCCTTCATTCGTGTACTCGGTCAAGTACATGTCTTGAGAAGCAACCTGCAGTGAACCCGACATCATAAACCAACCATAAAGTTTTCCTTCACTGGTCCAGAACATATTGCCTTCTATTAACCAGTGTCTTAGTGGAAAAATGAGCTGCCAAACAACAAAAGCCGAAATGATGATTTTAGTGAATTTGGGCAAATTAGAATTCCCCTCTGGCTTGACTGAAAGACCAACTTTTTTCGCCCAAATTGGATGAATATAAAGGGCTAATGAGCCAAGCAGTGCGAAGGGAAAGGTGCCGATTCTAAGTAAAAAAGCGTTGGCAAGATTAAAAGGTATAAAGCAGAGGAACGCAATTACTCTAACCCACGGTTTCTTGGATATAAGGGCAAACGGAACAAGCAAATCGAAAACTAAACCAAACACCGAAACAAACCAGGTGACTTGCCGAAAAGCTTCCTCACTTAGTTCAATACCCAAACGATTAAAGCTTCCGGTAAAAATTGCAGAAACAGAAGCATTGTTCAACCATTCGGGATTAGAGATTTTTGAAATCCCTCCATAAAAGAAAACCACTCCAACAATAAACCTTAACAACCATAGCTCCCAGCCGCGGTTTGGTTTGCTATTGGAAGGGTTTAGAAAGGAATCTACCGAAAGTGAATTGCCTGCATTTGTGAACACAAACACCAGAGAAACCAATGCATAAAAGTAATAATGGTTGTTCCAGTAGCTTATGTCTAAGAGAAAGGTGTAAATAAAACACACGGACAGCAGTGCTGCAGAATAGCGGAAAAAAGCCCCAATTGCGAATAATACAGATGCTGCAAACCCGCCATAAATAACGATCATGAGCAGGTGGTCGGGTAGCACTGGAATCCAATCTAAACCTGGATATCTAAAGAGATAGATTGGGTCTACATAGTGATGTACACCTTTTCCTGTAAAAGCTAATTCGGCAAAGAAATAAGCCAACACCGCCCCAAAAAATATTCGGAACAGCGCAATTCGTTTATCTACCGTTTTCTGACCCCAAGAAACAGAGCTTATGCCTAACTTAGCTAATAGCAATTTCAACATTTAATGTCTCGGCCAATCATTCAAAATATTCTATCTAAACCGTTCTTTCATAAGCTGTTGGCAATATACTTATTGCTTCTTTCAGGCACCGCGCTTGGCCAGACACAAATTGACTCGCTGAACCATTTTAATTTAGTTGGACCCGTAAAGTCAGTTGTTGTTCAATCTTTTAGAATTACCGGTGATAACGACACGGCTGAAGCCTACATCCCTTCTGGGCCACACCAGCTTTCTTTTTATAAAAGCGGAATGCTTAAGGAGAAGGTCTGGTTTGGGTATTCTGGCGAAACGATTAAACGAGTTAGTGTCGAGAAAAATCTACCCTTAAAAATTGGGGTAGTCCATTACTCTAACGATCTATCTGAATCTGTATCGGGGTGGTTTTCATACGAATTCAACCCTTCTGGGCAGCTTATCCGAACGGTCGAGTCGAGAGGGAATGGCCATTTTGAGACGACCGAGTTTGTTTATGTCGATTCTCAATTGAAAGAGCGGTTGGTATATGAACAAAAAGAGCTCCTGAGCCACTTTAAATATGACTATAAAGAGGGTCAAAAACAGTGGTTTGTAAAGTCTGAATTCAACAAAGGGGGTTTTTTAGTGGACACAAAGTCTCAATATTTTGATTCAAAAAACAGACTTTTTAGGTTTTTGGCAGTAGATGCCGAAGAAGGACCTATAGAGGACAAAACCATTCAGTATATAGGAGATAGCATCGAAATAACGACCGTAAAACTTAACCTAGGTTTGGACCAAGGCTTGGTTTTGGTTGACAGTACTATCGAAAAAATTCAGCTCGGTAATAGAGTCTTGCGGTTAAATTACGATGATGAAAATCGACTTATGAACCAGGCTTCTTGGGTCTACGAATCTGGGCGCTTGATGCTTAAGAAAAGGCAGAGCGCTGAGGGAGACACCATTAGCCTGAAGCTGTTTGAATACCCTTTTGAAAGAAGGGTTATAGAGAAAACCTTTGGTTCAAACGTTCAACTTCAAAATCATGAAGAATATGACCTCAACCTTGCTGGTAATCGCGTGTTCTTCTGCTCAAATAATCCGCCTAGAGAAAAATGGTTTCACTATCGGTATGATACAATGGGAAATTTGATTGAAACAGTTTCGCGGGAAATAAACCCTGAAGAGCAAATTGATATCACGGTCTTAGAAATAAGAACGATAATCTATTATGAAGACTAAAATTGTTCTTCTTATTGTAGTTGGTTTCTCGGTGTTTTTCATTGGGTGCCAAGATCATCGTATAAAGCAAATAGAGGGCTTACAAACAGCTTGTGCAGAAGCCAAAAAAGCAGGCAATTTAGATGAAGCGATTGCACTGACCAGGAAAATCCAGCAACTCGACCCCAACGAAGTTGGCCATCTTGATAGCCTAGCAATTCTATACCTTAAAACTGGCGCTTTTAAAGCCGCAGAAGCTGTTGCAGATAGCGGTATTGAGCTCATTCCTTCCAAGGAATCCTTAAGGGTTGCGATAGCGTGTGCTAAACAGCTTGAGCATTACCTGAAAGGAGAAGAATACACGTACTTATTATTGTCTCTTGGAGAGCCTGTTTCTGCAGCGTTGTTGTTTGATTTAGCTTGGTTCCAATTCCATTCTTGGCAATATGAAAAATGCACCGCTACTCTAAATCAAATTTTGAGTGTTTCAAACTATCGGTACATACTCAGGCGAGAGTCGGTCATTTCAAATGGCGAAGAAGTGATGGTGAACATTCCATTATTTGCCGTTTGTTACAATATGATGGGGGCTTGCGAATATAAAAATGGGTGGACAGGCAAAGCAATAACCGCATTTGAGCTGGCGCTCGAAATTGACCCTACCTACACAGCTGCTGCGGAAAACTTGCAGGTCTTGCTGAGCGATTAGAATCCTTAAACCGCGGAATTGTATTGCTTATTTTAACAACAAAAAAGGCCGCTAATAGCGGCCTTTTCATTTTAAATTATCTTAATTCTCACTCCTCGCTCGTAACAGCAGCAGAGAAATATTCTCTGTTCATACGAGCGATGTTCTCTAAAGAAATTCCTTTCGGACATTCTACTTCGCAAGCGCCCGTGTTGGTGCAGTTTCCGAATCCTTCTTCGTCCATCTGCTTTACCATGTTTAGCACACGTCTCTTGGCCTCTACTTTTCCTTGCGGAAGTAGTGCAAACTGAGAAACCTTAGCTGCTACAAATAGCATAGCAGAAGAGTTTTTACATGTGGCAACACACGCACCGCAACCAATGCATGTAGCGGCATCAAATGCTTTATCTGCATCATCCTTAGGAATAGGCAATGAGTTAGCGTCCTGCGTGTTTCCTGATGTGTTTACAGATACATAACCTCCAGCTTGTTGGATTCGGTCAAAAGCAGTTCTATCAACAACTAGATCTTTAATTACTGGGAATGCCGCAGCTCTAAATGGCTCGATGTAAACCGTTTCGCCATCCTTGAACGACCGCATGTGCAACTGGCAGGTAGTGATTAAACGTCCTGGTCCGTGCGCTTCGCCATTGATGTAAAGCGAGCACATTCCGCAGATTCCCTCACGACAATCGTGGTCAAACGCAGCAGGGTCTTTCCCTTCGTTTACCAAATTCTCGTTCAGCATATCAAGCATCTCCAAGAAGGATGAATCGGGCGAAATATCTTTTACCTCGTACGTTTCAAGCGATCCTTTGGCTTTTCCGTCTTTCTGTCTCCAGACTTTGAGTGTCAAATTCATGGTATAGTGATTAGCGATTAGTGAAGAGCGATAAGTATCGCGTCTTCAATCTTCATCTTTTACTCTCAATTTTATTTATCAATCCAGTAATCATCCTGCCTGTTTCAGCAATCAAATCATAAATACTTGCTTCAACTTTTTTTACCAAACCTAATTCTTCGGTCAGAATAAGTTGAGATTCTAATTCGAAAAGCGAGCCTCGAGCAATGCTCAAGTGATTGGTGAAATACTTGTTCTTTCCTCTTCCCCAACCTTCTGCAATATTTGAAGGAACAGAAACCGCAGCTCTTCTCATTTGAGAAACCAGCCCATACTTTTCAGTCTCAGGTAAAGATTGAGTCAACGTATAAATATGCTTCGTCAACTCCATTCCTTTCTGCCAGATTTTCAAATCCTTGTATGAACTGATTTTATCACTCATGGGTTAACTACTCGCTTTTCGCCCATCACTTTTCACTACTTATAGCTTCTTTGCTTAAGCTCAATATCGTTGAACTCCAGAATCTCTTTGTGAAGTTTCGATTCACTTGGATTTCCCGTCCATTCCCAAGCCGAGACAAACGCGAAGTTTGCATCATCACGCTTGGCTTCTCCTTTCTGCTCGCCATCTAGCTCCACAGACTCTTCCCGGAAGTGACCTCCACAACTCTCGTTTCTTTCTAACGCGTCTTTGGCAAACAACTCTCCCAACTCCAAGAAATCGGCCACTCGACCTGCTTTCTCCAACTCAGGATTCATTTCGTTCAATCCACCAGGAACGCGAAGGTCTGACCAAAACTCCTCACGGATTTTCTTAATCTCTGACATCGCCTCTTTCAAGCCTTCAGCGTTTCTTGCCATTCCAACATTATCCCACATGATTTTACCCAATCGTTTGTGGAAATGGTCAACTGATTTAGTTCCCTTAATGTTGATGAACTTATTCAATCGCTCGGTTACTTCCTTCTCGGCAGCATCAAATTCTGGCGAATCTGTTGGAATTTTTCCTGTTCTAATTTCATTGGCCAAGTAATCACCAACGGTGTAAGGAAGAACGAAATAACCATCCGCCAAACCTTGCATCAATGCTGATGCTCCCAATCTGTTCGCCCCGTGATCGGAGAAGTTAGCCTCTCCAGCGCAGTAGCAACCAGGAATGGTTGTCATTAAGTTGTAATCAACCCAAACACCACCCATTGTGTAGTGAACGGCTGGGTAAATCATCATTGGCGTTTTGTACGGATTCTGATCTACAATCTTCTCGTACATCTGGAAGAGGTTTCCATACTTGGACTCAACCACTTTCTCACCTAACTCACGAATTTGTTCTTTCGTTGGATTATGAAGCCCGCTTGTAAGTGCCTCTGTCGTTCCATAACGCTCAAATGCTGCGCTGAAATCAAGATAAACAGCTTCGCCAGTTGCATTTACTCCGTAACCAGCATCGCATCTCTCCTTCGCTGCGCGAGAAGCCACATCACGTGGAACAAGGTTACCAAATGCTGGGTAACGTCTTTCCAAGTAATAATCGCGGTCTTCTTCTTTAATCTGAACAGGCTTCAGTTTTCCTTCGCGGATTGCCTTCACATCTTCCAATTTCTTAGGAACCCAAATTCGTCCATCGTTTCTCAACGACTCAGACATCAAGGTCAATTTAGACTGATGGTCTCCTGAACGTGGAATACATGTTGGGTGAATTTGCGTGTAACAAGGGTTTGCGAAATACGCCCCTTTCTTATGGATTTTCCATCCAGCGGTAACGTTCGATCCCATTGCATTTGTACTGAGGAAGAACACGTTTCCGTATCCACCAGTTGCAACAATTACAGCGTGCGCAGAATGTCTTTGAACCTCGCCAGTAATCAAGTTTCTAGCGATAATTCCTCTTGCTTTTCCATCAACCAAAACAACATCCAACATCTCGTGTCGGTTGTTCATTTCAATCTTGCCCATGGCAATCTGACGGTTCATTGCTGAGTATGCCCCCAACAACAATTGCTGTCCGGTTTGTCCTTTAGCGTAGAAGGTTCTCGAAACCAATACACCACCAAAAGAACGGTTATCTAAAAGACCACCGTAATCCCGTGCAAACGGAACTCCTTGCGCTACACATTGGTCAATGATGCTACCAGAAACCTCAGCCAAACGATACACGTTTGCCTCTCTTGATCGGTAATCGCCACCCTTTACCGTGTCGTAGAACAAACGGTAGGTAGAATCACCATCATTTTGGTAATTCTTTGCAGCGTTAATTCCTCCCTGAGCTGCAATAGAGTGCGCTCTTCGCGGGCTATCTTGATAGCAGAAAGCCTTTACGTTATAGCCCATTTCTGCAAGCGATGCAGCCGCAGAACCTCCTGCCAAACCAGTTCCTACCACAATAATATCGATGTGGCGTTTGTTGGCAGGGTTTACAACGTTGATGTGATTCTTATGGTTAGTCCACTTATCCTTGATGGGACCTTCGGGTATCTTGGCATCCAATGACATGGCTCCTATTTTATGATTGCGTCATGAAGTGATAAACCGCAACGATTACAAATCCGAGCGGTACCACAATGGCGTAAATGTTTGACAATTTCTTGATAACAGGCGTGTATTTTCGGTGGTTAAACCCAACCGACTGGAATGCCGACTGAAAACCGTGCAACAAGTGCAACGAAAGGAATACGAAAGCAAGCACGTACAAACCTGTTCTGATTGGATTGTGGAATTTGTGATGCAATTCTTCCCAATAACGGAACTCACCGTTTGCAAGTAATCCAGTCATATCTCCCTGAATGTATTTCACATTTAATTCTGGAAACCAGAAATCGTAAAAATGAAGACCGAGAAAAAGGAAAATCATCGCGCCTGTAATCATCATGTTACGGCTCATCCAAGAAGCATTCTCCGATGGCTTGTTCATGGCATACTTAATAGGGCGAGCAGAACGGTTCTGAAGCTCTAAGCGCATTCCCGACATTAAGTGAAATATCACTCCGAAAGCGAGCACGGGTTGTAGTGCAAACTGAACGAGCGGATTGGTTCCCATAAAGTGGGATACGGTATTGAAACCATCTGCACTAATCACCGAAATAAAGTTGATGGTGAGGTGCTGTAGAAGGAAGAACATCAGGAAGAACCCGGAGAGGGCCATCGCTATCTTCTTAGCTATTGAACTGGACATTGATGTCTGATTTTAGTGAAAACCCGAGCGGATTCTGCATTACAGCGGCAAATGTAATATCTCCGTATATATAGGTACGCCTTGTGTTTTATTTAGAAGCATTCTAGATAGTAGATGGGCATTTTTGCCTTACCTGAGGAATAACATACATTTGGGATTCAAGTTTAAGAGATGAGATACGACAGAATAGACAACGAATTATTCATCAATAACCGAAAGCGGTTCATTGATGGAATCGTTCCGCAAAGCGTTGCGGTTTTCAATAGCAATGATGTGATGCCAACCAACGCGGATGGTCACATGAAATTCAAGCAAAACAGTGACTTGTTTTACTTGACGGGAGTGGATCAAGAAGAATCAATTTTGGTATTGGCACCTAACGCCAGAGACGAAAGCCACCGAGAGGTTCTTTTTTTGAAGGAAACCAACGAAACCATTGCCATTTGGGAAGGTGCTAAACTCAATGTTAAGCAAGCCCAGCAAGTTTCCGGTGTGCAAACGGTTTATTGGTTGAAGGATTTCAACCGTGTGTTCAATTCGTTGGTGAATGAAGCTTCGCACATTTATCTCAATTCAAACGAACATGGCCGAGCTACTATAGAAGTTGAAAGCCGCGATGCACGTTTTGTGAAATGGTGCATGGAGAAATATCCGCTACATAAGTTCCGGAGATGTGCCCCGGTTATGGAGCGTATTCGTGCAATAAAATCCAAGTTTGAAACGCTGCTATTGCAAGAGGCCTGCGATATCACCGAGAAAGGATTCCGCAGATTGCTAAAAACAGTAAAACCAGGCGTTTGGGAATATGAGTTGGAAGCAGAATTAATTCACGAATTCATCCGAAACCGTGCTCAGGGATTTGCCTACGAACCGATTATTGCATCAGGAAGAAACTCGTGCGTACTGCATTACATACAGAACAATCAGCAGTGTAAAAAGGGAGATATCCTTCTGCTAGATATTGGTGCTGAGTACGCCAATTACGATGCAGATTTATCGCGGACAATTCCTGTAAGTGGAAAATACAGCAAGCGTCAGAAAGAAGTTTACAACGCTGTTTTAAGAGTGCAAAAGGCGGCAATTGAGATGCTCAAGCCTGGAACAATTCTCAAGAAATATCACCATGAAGTTGGACTTCTGATGCAAGATGAATTGCTTGGTTTGAAGTTGATAGACAAATCCGACATCAAAAATCAAGACCCAAAGTGGCCTGCTTATAAGAAGTACTTTATGCACGGCACTAGCCATTTTCTTGGTTTGGATACGCATGATGTGGGTAACTGGGACCTTCCTATGGAAGAAGGAAATGTATTTACCTGCGAGCCTGGAATTTATATTCTAGAAGAAGGAATTGGAGTTAGAATTGAAGACGACATCCTACTTACCAAAAAGGGAAACACTAATCTCATGAAAAACATCCCGAAAGAGGTTGAGGAGATTGAGGAGTTGATGAATTCATAGCCTCTCGCAAAGGCGCGAAGACGCAAAGAGATAAACTAGAATGACTAGAAAATTATTGATGATTCCTGGGCCGATTGAATTCGACCCAAGTGTATTGAATTTGATGGGCCAACCGACTTTGAGTCATGTGGCGCCCGCATTTATTGAATCCTTTGGCCGCGCGTTGGAAATGATGCGCAAAGTTTGGCTCGCTCCTAGTGGACAACCGTTTATTGTTGCTGGTTCTGGAACATTGGCAATGGATATGGCAGGTGCCAATTTGATTGAATCGGGAGACAAGGTGTTGGTGGTTTCTACCGGCTACTTCGGAGAGCGTTATGCCGAAATATTGAAACGCTATGGTGCGAATGTCACGTTGCTTCAATCAGAAGTTGGTGATGTTGTACCGCTAGAAAAAGTGGAGGCTGAACTTGCTAATGGCAATTACAAATTGATGACGTTCACCCATGTTGATACATCAACCGGAGTTCTAGTTGATGCAAAAGCCATGGGCACATTGGCACAGAAGTACAATGTGCTTAGCATTTTGGATGGTGTTTGTTCCGTTGCTGGGGAAGAAATTAGACAAGAAGAATGGGGAATTGATGTGGTAGTCACAGCTTCTCAAAAAGCCGTGGGTGTTCCTCCAGGATTGGCACTTTTGGTTGCTTCTGAAAAAGCTGTAAATGTTTGGAAGAACAGAAAAACTCCCGTTGGAAATTATTACTGTGATTGGAGCCTCTGGCTTCCGATTATGCAAGCGTATGAAGGAAGAAACCCATCTTACTTCGCTACACCACCAGTCAATCTTATTCAAGCATTAGAAAGAAGTCTAGAGCTCATTCTAGATGAAGGAATGAACGCACGCTTTGCGCGCCACAAACGACTGGCACAAAAATTTCGTGCCGAGATGTCTGAGTTGGGAATTTCATTCTTACCGAAATCAGCTGGCATTACTGCCAATGCACTAACAGCGGCCTATTATGCTGATGGTTCGTCAGGTGGCGAATTTCTTAGTAAGGTTGGGGAGAACGGAGTAATCATTGCGGGTGGATTACTGCCATCGCACAAGACACAATACTTCCGAGTTGGCCACATGGGAATTGTAACCTATGAACACATTGATAGAACGGTAGCAGCCATCAAAGCTGCTTTAGGGAAATAAGAAAGGGTCGCAATTAGCGACCCTTTTCTTTAAAATGAAGGCTATGATTTAGTCTTCTTTCAACTCAATCTTAATCATCATATCCTTCTTGCCTTTGATATAGGTTTCAAGTAGGAAAAGATTGTCAGACACATTGAAAATTCGTGACGTGTTAAACTGATGAAGTTTGATTCCTTGAAGGTCTCTCACATCCAAAATATTGTGCTTCTCAATTTCTCCGTCAGCATCATTAACCTTATAGGCGGTTAAGAACCCACCAGCGCCATCTTTGTGCGGTGCCGGAGCTTTAGCCACCGTTAAATTGGCATTCTTCACGTTATCTAAGAACAAGACATAATGGCCCGTTTTACTTCTGATGTACTTCACGCCCATTCCTCCTCGTCCTGCGGTTCCAGCCTGATTCTTAGGTAGTTTTTTCATCCACTTAATGGATCCATCAGGGTTGATTTTCGTAGCAATCACATTAGAGAAGTGATAAACCGTCCGCTGCTTTGGGCCATAGAATTCATTCCTAACATAGGATCTTTCACCTAGAATGAAAACGCTGCCATCGGCCTCTACTTCAAACTCTAGCAGTTTCAAATCAGGAATTCCAGCCTTTCCTTCTTTCTCCCGTTTATCGTTCTTATTCTTCTCTCTATCCGTTCGGTATTGATTGATAAAATCGATGTCGAATTCATAATCATGAACGTCAGTTACTTCTCCCTCCGGAGTGAACTTGAAGAAGTAAATTCCGTTGGTGTTGAACACCAAAGCACTTCCTCCAAATCCAAATTTGAACTCAATTCCGGTTGCGTAATACGCCACACATGCTATGTTTCCCTTATCATCTTCTCATAAATCAAACTTCTGGAAAACAAGGTCTTTGTTAATGTCCAATGGTTTGGTAGAAAAATCCTTTTCGGTAATCGACATCAACTCAACCGACTTTGACTCTCTCACTAAAGCCAACATGTAAGCAGTTCCATCGCTTGCAACCGTGTAGGCTAGGTTGTTCATCTCCTTTTCGGTATACGGCATTGTCTGCTCCTTACCCCAAAGTTTGTTCAGTTTGTTATCGAAAACGAAGAATCCGAGTTCATCATAATTCTCTGAATCTTTTCTCGATTTTGGCTTCAATCGATACCGAATCAAAATCTTCGAGCCATCGAACGAGGAGATAACTTCAAACTTATTTCCTCCAACAAAACCAAACCCAAAGGCTGGTTGTGCGCCTAGGGCAGCAGGTGTAGCCGTAACTTCTCTGTCAGTTGTAAAAAGCGTGGTAAGCTCGCCCATTGACAAATCGTCTGGATTGATTTCTCTAGCCGAAACTGTAAACGTTCTTGTTTTCTTGTCGAATGCTTCGGATACATAATAAATATGCCCTTCTACCTGAAGAATTTCTTGCTCTTTGGTGTATTTCGGGAAATCTGAATGGACCTTTCTATCTACTTCTCTTTTTGTGGCAATATCAAACTTGAGTAGGGTTACAACACCTCCTCTGGTTTTTACCGCAAGGCTTTGGTTGTTTCCAAGCCCGAAATATTTCTTGCTTCCAGCATCAACAACATCATAAGGTGATGTCCTGGATACTTCGAAATCTTTGGATAGCTTTTGGGCAAAAAGCAGGCCTGGCATAGCTAATACCAGCGCCCACGTAAAAAGGTGTTTCATTAAATGTGGGATTTTAGTTGAACGCCAATATTACGCATTTGGCATCGTACACCCGTACAAATACAGAAATCTCTTGAATAATGTGCGACTATTGCTTGTACTGGTCCATCAGTTTTTCCATGTCAACCCCTTCGTAAAGCGCATCGCAATCCTCAATCATTCCCCCTTTCTTACTGCTTCCGCAGCCTTTAAAAAAGAAGATCACGCCAATGTTGATGTCCCAAAAGCCATCTTTCCATTTCGGATTACCTCTCATTTCTCTTGGAGGAGATACACCTCCTGGATCGCGGTAAAAGTCAATATTCGGGTCGCCCGTTGGAGCCAAATAGGCACCACTTACATCATCCAAATAATCCGTCATTGTCCAATGATAAACGGCCTCAACTTTGGCCGTCCAACGACAGTTAAACTGATATTTTAGGCCTAAACCCGTTGGAAAGCTTACTGTAATAGGAAGATACGAGACACCTTCTGTTGCAAGCGGCCTAAGAGGCACTCCATCTCTTTTCGGTTCAAAATACAAGGCACCGACCCCCGCTGTTATATAGGGCAAGAACTTCCATCTATCATTTCTGAGAATATCATAAGTCCCTCTAATGCTTAGTTCGTGGGTAATGTTTTCAAATCGAAAGTTTCTCGCTCTTCTACCGGGACTAGCAGCATACTTATCATCTCCAGCTAAATGGGCTGCTGTGTAATTGAGTTGAAGACCCCAACGCCTAGTTATTTGCCAATGTACACCAGCATCGGCTGTCCAGCGCATAGTTAACGGATGTGGCCAAGGTTGCTCTTTTAGGTCTCCTTCATATAAAGTAGTGCCAACCCCTAGAAAAACACCCCATTTACCCTGAGCTTCAGACTCGGAAACACCAAGAAAAAGCGTGAGAGCAAGAAATATGACGAAAGACCGTTTCATGGTTTGGTTGAGTTAATTGAACGAAAAGGTGTTGGCCTTAGTATGTACTTTTGACCGCTTCACGAAATTAGCTTGCGAAAGACCATAAAATATAAAGGTGCCGATGTGGTTTATTCACATTCTGGCAGTGGACAAACTTTGTTGTTGCTCCACGGGTTTTTGGAAGATCGTACTATGTGGAATGATGTGATTAAAAGTCTTCCTGGTTATTCGATAATTGCGGTTGATTTGCTGGGGCAAGGCGAAACAGGAAATGTTGGCTATGTACACAGCATGGAAGCACATGCTGAAGCCGTAGCCAAGGTTCTTAAAGCCGAAAATGTTTCCCAGTGTAAAGTAATTGGCCATTCTATGGGTGGATATGTAGCATTGGCATTGGCAGAATTAAAGCCTCAGTTACTGAGTGGGCTGGTGCTTTTACATTCAACTGCATCGGCAGATTCTGCGGAGAAACAAATAGACAGAGAACGTGTAATTGACCTTGTGAAGAGAAACATGCGGGTTTACGTTCAAGCCGTTATTCCAACTTTATTCGCAGAGTCTAACAGAGATAATCACAAAAAGGACATTCTAAACCTTGTGAAAATAGCTTGTGGATTTACTCAGCAAGGAATTATTGCCAACATTAGAGGAATGATGGAGCGGAAAGACCAAGGCGCTATTTTAAAGGCAGGCTCTTTTCAGAAATTGCTAATTCATGGGGTGCAAGACCCTGTGTTAAACACGGAGGAAATTGTTGCTTTTGGCCAACTTGATGCTTCGGTAGAAGTAATTTGTATTGAAAGCGCGGGACACATGGGTCATTTAGAAACCACAAAATTAGTTTTATCAGCCATCTCCAATTTTTGCAAGAACTAGATGGCAGATTCACTGATATTATCGTCCCAAGCTTCCAAGAAGGAAAAGTACGAACAATTGCTTCCTCAAATAAGTGCGCTTATAGAGGGTGAGGTTTCCACCGTTGCAAACATGGCCAATACAGCGGCAGCGCTTCGCCAAGCTTTTGGGTTTTTCTGGGTTGGTTTTTATTTGGTTGAAGGAAACGAATTGGTATTGGGCCCTTTTCAAGGAGAAATTGCGTGTACTAGAATTGGATTTGGGAAAGGGGTTTGTGGATCCGCATGGAAACAGAATGAAACTATAATTGTGCCTAACGTAGATGAATTTCCTGGGCACATAGCATGCAGTTCAGCATCAAAATCCGAAATAGTTGTTCCTATTTCTGTTGATGGAAAAACAGTAGCAGTTTTGGACGTGGATAGCGACAAACTCGATGACTTTACGTTGGATGATAAATTGGGACTCGAACGCCTTTCTCAAATGATTAGCCCAATTTTTAAATGAGAAGATCCCTCGCAGCCATAGTTATTCTTACCATGTGGGGCTGTGCTCAGCAAGTAGCACCAACGGGCGGGCCAAAGGATGAAGCACCGCCTGAGGTTCTTAGCCAACTGCCCAAAAACGAATCAACAAACTTTGCTTCCAATCAAATTGTAATTGGGTTCAATGAGTTCATTCAGCTTAAAAATCCAATTGAGCAAATAATTATCTCTCCGCCATTATTAACGCAACCAAAATACCTTCTCAAACAAAAAACGCTGATTATAAAGTTCGACCAAGAACTAGCCGAGAACACTACGTATACCATCAACTTTGGCGAGGCCATTCGTGACAACAACGAAGGAAATGTTCTTAAAAACTTCACTTACGTATTTAGCACAGGTGCACAACTAGACAGCATGCAAGTGCAGGGCAAAGTGACTGATGCAATAACTGGCGAACCAGAGGAAAACGCTTTGGTTTTGTTGTATAAAGAGAATGTGGACTCTCTGCCACAAACAACTATGCCTAACTATTTCACTCGCTCAGGGTCTGATGGTAGTTTTCATATCCACCATGTAAGCAATCAACCGTATAAAATATTTGCGCTAAAGGATGAGAACAGCAATTACATGTTTGATGTTCCGGAAGAAAAAATTGGATTCTTAGACACGCTCATCGCGCCTTTCACACCAGTTTCGGCAGTTCCAGACTCTTTAAAAACCGACTCTTTAAAAGGAAAAATTGGCGCAGGGCCAACTCCGACTTATCATTTAAAGATGTTTGTGGAACAAGACACCACCCAATTTTTAAAGAAGGCAAACTGCGAATATTACGGAAAGTTTGTGATGGTTTACAATCGGCCAGTGAGTAAAATATCTGTTGAGTTGGCGGATTTCATGTCTAAAAAGCAATGGATGCTAAAGGATTTTAGCGCCAATCGAGACTCGGTTACCATTTGGACCACGGATGTTGTTCCTGACACGCTTATGTTTTATTTGACAGTTGATGGTGGGTTGTCGGATACCGTTGAATTGTATATGAAACCACGAACTGATGAGGTTGAAATGGCAGGTCAATCTAAAAGTAAAGGCAAGAAAAAACAGGTAGAGAAATTTGCGCTCAAAGCCAAATCTATTCCTGAGAAAGGGCGTTCTCCAAACCCAAGCGCCCCATTTTCAATTGTATGGAATCATCCGATTACGGGAAATGACTTGTCGAAACTCAAACTCTACGAAAACTCGAAACGGGTTAGCTATGACATCATCTCAAATGATACTGCGCTCCGAAAATTTGACATCATTTATCCATGGAAAAAGGATGCTAAATACAAGGTTCTAATTCTAGATAGCGCCTTCACCGACTCGTATAATTTATGGAACGATACTACTGAATATTCTTTTGTTGGGATTGACAAAAATGCCTTTGGTGAGTTGACATTAAATATTACCCAAAACCCTGAATCACAGGTAGTAATTGAGCTTCTAAATTCTGCCAAACAAGTGGTGCAAAGAAGAACTACATCAACCTCAGGTAAAGTTAAATTCAGTGGTCTTGCTCCAGGAAAATATGCTATTCAGGTAATAAACGACCTAAACCAGAATGGTGTTTGGGACTCTGGGAGATACTCGCAAAAAGTGCAGCCAGAGCCAACAAAAATTATTGAAAGAGACTCTGAGGTGCGTGCAAATTGGGATTTGGAACTTGAGTGGATTCCGAACGGGAAATAGTGCTTCACCTATCAGTTATATTTAGCTTTTAATTCGTTCATATGAGCAACATCTTACGCATCTTATTTCTCCTATTGTTTGCTAGCATGGCAGTTGCGCAAGATGTGACAAACGACCAGACAACTGAATCAAAACCCAAAAAGAAAAAGCCACCAAGAAAGGAGTTTATTTTGGTGAATTTGAACTTTGATGGTTGGCTTGGAACCCCATCTAACATTGAATCTAAATGGTTTTCATCGAGAGGAGTTGATATTGCAATTTTCTATGATCAGGTGTTAGCCAAAAGCAACTTTAGCACTGCTTTGGGTGTGGGGTTCAATTCGCACAATATTCACATGGAGGGTTTCCCGATTGAATACTCTATTGCTTCGGGAGGTACGTACACACTACTTGACCCAACATTTTTTGATGGCAAGGAAGTAAGTGTAAATAAGCTATCAACCAATTTCATAGATATTCCATTTGAACTGCGCTTTCGGTCAAATCCTCGAAAAAATGGAAAGCGAATTACCGTCTCTGTTGGTTTTAAAATTGGTTGGTTGGTCCAAAGCCACACTAAAACAAAAACGGACCAAGACCTCTTCTACAACGGAGTCAATTTCAGGCAAAAAATTAAAACCTACGACATCCCCAATCTCACCAAATTCAGATACGGATTAACCGCAAGAGTTGGCTATGCCAAGTTTTATGTGAATTTCTTCTATTCGCTAACTCCACTTTTCGTTAACGGTAGAGGTACTGAGGCGGTACCAATCTCAATCGGAATTGGAGTGACTCCATTTTAGGTAAGTCCGAATTCAACGTCATTGCTGTAATCACTATTGGGGTGCAGCAACATTTTTTTTGACCTCTTGGCCAACCACTAATTCTATTTGGAGCTCTATAACCTTCTACCTGACCAGCAAGTAGTTGCACGTGTAGGGATTTGATTGTGCACAGAGTTTCTGTAAATATTACACCTGCAAGGCTGCTTACCACCCTGAAATTGGTGGCTTTCGTTCTCAACTATCAAGTTGACCAAGAATTAAAAGACCAGTCGGAAACTTATTTGAATTGCACCGTTGATTATTTCCTATAAAAAGCCCTTAATCCAACTTAGAATAGGTTTTCTATTATTAGTTAATTCAGATATAACATTGTGATTGTGTTACAGTAAAGTCTTTTGTTTAAACATTAATTTAGAAGTTTTATCGCGTAACATTTAGCGTGTTATTCCAAGAATAATTTGGTTCTAACCCTATCCAATCCATAACTTGCCAAACCCTAACCCTCATCATAAACATTAAATTATGTTTCAGACTAAGGAACTTTTGTTTCTCCTTGGTTACTTGAAAATTTAATTCATTCGAAATGAAAAAATTATTTATCCTCCTATTTACCATCGGCATCCTCCCCTTTCTAGGTATCGCCCAAAACGTGGGTGTTGATGTTGCTACCCCTCTTCAAAAACTAGATGTCGCAGGTGCAATTAAACTTGGCTCTACCACAACAGGTGTTGCTGGTTCCATGCGTTGGACGGGAAGCAACTTTGAAGTACACGATGGAGCTCAATGGATAACATTTGGAACAGGTACCGATAATGATTGGGCTGTAGTCGGAATAGACATGTACTCCGAACCTTCGGGTAATGTTGGTATTGGCACGACATCACCAGCAGCCAAACTTCAAGTGGTTGGAACGGCTAGAGTTGGTGCTCTAAATGTTGGAGGCAACTACACACTCCCTGCAATAGATGGTGGTGCTGGTTTTGTACTCACTACCAACGGTTCAGGAGTAGTTTCATGGATTAACCCTGCCCTTACGGGAGACATCACGTCTGTAGTGGCTGGAGATGGTCTCATTAATGGAGGTACTAGTGGCGATGTAACGTTAGATGTGAATCCAGGTGACGGTATTGTCATTGCAAGTGATGAGGTGAGAGTACTTGCATCTGACCTTGATGGTAGCGGTATCACTGTGACATCAAACAACTTTGACGTGAATGTGGACAACTCCACACTGGACATCAATTCAGATGTCCTGAGAGTGAAACCCGAAGGTGTCACATCCAATGAGATTGCCACGGGAGCAGTAACTACCACTGAAATTTTGAATGGTACAATTGTAACTGCAGACATCGCTACAGGTGGGGTTACAAGTACTGATATATTAGACGCCACGATTGTTACTACAGATATTGCTAGTGCAGGAAATGATCAAATTCTCACCACAGATGGTTCAGGAAATCCGCAGTGGGTAGACCAAAACGTTGTTTTCAACGGACAAGCAGGTGACGGCTTAGTCCTTGACGGGATCAATTCAGAACTTGATGTAAATGTCGACAATAGCACTATTGAAATAAACGCGGATGTTTTGAGGGTAAAGGCCTCTGGAATCAACAGTTCACATATACAGGACGGTTCGATTGTAGCCGCAGACATTGCCACCGGTGGTGTTACAACATCTGATATTTTAAACGGCACAATCGTATCTGCAGATATTGCAACAGGAGGTGTTAATAGCTCAGATATTCTTAATGAAACTATTGTACCAGCTGATATAGCAGACGCAGGGGCAGATCAGCTACTAACAACAGACGGTGCCGGCAATGCTCAATGGACAAACCAAACCACTCTCTTCGGAGGTCAGGCTGGTGATGGACTAGTAAATGACGTTCCGAACTCGGAAATTGATGTTAACCCAGGAGATGGAATAGCAGTAACTGGAGACCAAGTAGTAGTTGTAGCATCCGATTTAGAAGGCAATGGCCTTTCTGTTACAACCAACAACTTCAATGTGAACGTAGACAATACGACTATCGAGATAAATGCAGATGCTTTAAGGTTAAAGGCAGATGGGATTCAATCAGCACACATTGCACCAGATGTAATTGTAGCAGCAGACATTGC
>FLOH01000864.1_pt1 | contig 53752 bp, 40 predicted proteins | sample 756751 | NCBI WGS metagenome assembly FLOH01 (sample SAMEA4026879, study PRJEB14308) | marine metagenome | biome: coastal water; material: water | depth 74 m
AATAAATGGTATGCAGCGTCAACAGGTGGCACAGCTTTAGCTACGGCTACAACGTACACTACACCTTCTATCTCAGCAACTACTACTTATTATGTATCGTCGTACAACACAACAACAGCTTGCGAAAGTGCAACTCGTACTGCGGTAACAGCTACAGTGAATACTGTTCCTGCAGCTCCAGAAGTTACAGGCGGTAGTATTTGTGGCACAGGTACAGTAGGCTTATCGGCTACTCAACCTGCTAATTCAGATACTAATAAATGGTATGCAGCGTCAACAGGTGGCACAGCTTTAGCTACGGCTACAACGTACACTACGCCTTCTATCTCAGCAACAACTACTTATTATGTATCGTCGTACAACACAACAACAGCTTGCGAAAGTGCAACACGTACTGCGGTAACAGCTACAGTAAATACTATTCCTGCAGCACCAGCCGTTACGGATGGTAGTCGTTGTGGTACTGGTACAGTAGGCTTATCGGCTACTCAACCTGCTAATTCAACTACTAATAAATGGTATGCAGCGTCAACAGGTGGCACAGCTTTAGCTACGGCTACAACGTACACTACGCCTTCTATCTCAGCAACTACTACTTATTATGTATCGTCGTACAACGCAACAACTACTTGCGAAAGTGCAACACGTACTGAGGTAACAGCTACAGTAAATACTACTCCTTCACAACCTTCAACTATTACGGGAGAAACAACACCTCTACCAGGTGCTACCGAATCGTATAGCGTAACGGCAGTAGGCGGTGTATCGTACGCATGGACATTCCCTTCTGGTTGGGTTCAAGCATCGGGTGGTACTACCAACTCAATTACGGTTACTGTAGGTACAGTTGCAGGTTCAATTACTGTTACTCCAAGTGTAGGTTCTTGTAATGGCATCCCTCGTGCTTTTTCAGTAACACCATTAGCAGCTCCTACTATTACGGCTGTACTAGGTGATGTAATCAATGCTGACTTTACAAGTTTTGCTCCTATGTATGTAAGTGAAAATGGTTATTTAGCTAGTAGAACAGGAGATTATTCGTACTTATGGCAAAAATACAATACAGGTACAACTGCCTGGGATACTTATACCGACGGTCAAGGAGCTACAACCAACAACATACGTGCTCCATTTAGTGGTAGTTACCGTTGTATTGTAACTCGCGATGGCGTATCGGTTACTTCAAATACGCTTGTTATTACATCGTCTGCAGGTTCTGCTACTACTGTTTCTACTCATCTTCCTGTCGTGATTATCAATACAGGGGGGCAAGAAATGCCTAACAAATGTACGGGTAGTACTTGGTGGAGCGAATGTGTTGCCAATCCAAATAATATAACTCCTGATCCTGATGTTAAAACAAAAATTCAGGCAGATGTGAAAATCTTATGGGATGGTACTGCTGATGATACCGATGGACTTGTTTCTCAAGCCGATATCAACAGTGCAACCAAACTATATTACGACCGCAAAACACGTGTTTCTTATCGTGGTTCTTCTAGTATGAACTTTACGAAAAAAGGTTATGCCTTGGTTACGGGTGAAGAAAATGTGAAAGACAGTGGTGAATACAAAAAAGGCAAAACCAATCTATTTGGTTTGTCAGAAGGTACTCACTCTGATTGGATTTTGTACGCTGCCTTTGTAGATGCATCGATGATGCGTAACAAATTAGCCTTGGACACGTATGCTGCTATTACGCAACTTTGGACACCAAATTCTCGCTACGTAGAATTATACGTAGATGGCGAGTACATGGGTGTATATGTGTTTATGGAAAAAGTAGAAGAATCGTCTACGCGTGTTAATTTAGGTGGTTCGGACAACGGTTACTTATTCAAGTTTGATAAAACAGAAGTGTTCGACCGTGCAGAAAGTCGCCATGCAAGCGACCCTGATCAAACAGACGGTGTAACGTTTAAAACAACGATAACTGGTATTCAGAATATCACAACCTATAACTCTGTGGTGGATCAACAATTTGAAGTAGAACAATTCCCAGGAAAAGCTGAAATTGGAGACGGTAGTGGTGAGGCTGAAGTTGCCTTGGCTGCCTTAAAAATTAAAATGAATACTTTTGAAACAGAATTAGCTGCTGGTAATTTTGCTGCCGTAAGAGAATTAATCGATTACGAAACATGGGCAGATTGGTTTATCATAGCTGAATTTACTAAAAATCCAGATGCTTACCGAGCTTCTACTTGGTTTGCATTGAATGATATTAATTCTAAAATCAAAGCCATTCCAATTTGGGATTATGAGCTTGGTTTTAACAACGGATCTACCACTTTAAATATTGGTAATAGATCTACTGATGGATGGTTTTATAACGTAACTGGACAAAAAACAGATGATTTTGAAATCCCATTCTGGTGGGAAGGTGGTTTCAACTGGAGCGGCACACCTAAGGGCTTGCTCGACGACCCTTGCTTTAGATCGATGATTAAATCGCGTTGGGCAGTGCATACTGCTACGGGTGGTGCCTTAAGTGCTACCGTAATGGATGCAAAAATTGCAGCGATGAATACATCTTTAACAGCATCTAATGGTACAAGCACACCGATAGCGCGTGAGATAGCAAAATTCCCTGTGGCAAGTCGTAACCAAGCTGGTTATAATGCACAAGATGCTTATGCTACTCAAAAAACAACTATCGAATCGTGGATTACGGCTCGTAGAACAGCTCTGAATACTCTCGTATTTAATTTAGCTGGAGGTATTGAGGTAGAATCAGCAGTAGGTGCCAGTACAACTAATCCAACGTTTACTACGTATGCATACGACCCATTTGTATTGACATTATCTACTACAGATACGCCTATTACATGGCAATTGACTCAACCAAGTGGTGAAACTGCTGGTTATTTAGTGGTATCAGCCGACACAAAATCGGCTACCTTAATTGCTCCTAGCAATGCTTCTAAATACATCCTTACGGCTACTTCGTTGGGTGCCGACTGTGGGTCGCCTGCTGTATTAAATTACGATGTATATGTGGATGCTATGCCTGCAGAAAGCTGTACAAGTAGTGCTACATATATCAGAGTGAAAAAAATAAATAGTTATGCTACGAATACTCCTAATGTATATGTGTGGACAGGTAGTGGTGGTAGTGCAGTAAAATATGCAGGTGATTGGCCCGGAACAGCCATGACTTCTGACGGAGATTGGTGGGTATGGTCAACTACGGCTATTACGGCTGGTAATTATATTATCAATGGGACAGGAGCTCAAACTGCTGATTTAACTTTTAGTGGAGATAAATGTATTAGTGTAAATAATGGAGTTGTTACAACACAAACGTGTCCTTCGAGTGTTACCACACCCAATGCCCTTTTAGGCATTCAAGTAAGTACAGATGATACTGAATTGGAGGTAACCCTTAATGGGGTAGTTGGTAATACGGGTTGTGCTACTATCACTGCGTATGGTTTTAGGTATGCAGATAATACATCCTTTACGGGAGCTACTACATTGAGTACTACAGGTGCGAAAACACAAGGACAAACATTCGCAAGTACATTTGATGCTTCGGGTTTAATATCTGGTGAAACTTATTATTATCAAGCTTTCTTAACCAATAGCGAAGGTACTGATTATTCGGTTACAGGCACTTTCGTTGCACCTACTGAGCCATGTAATGCTTCGGGTGTAACATACGGACAACAAGCTTCTTTCAATGCCTGCGATGCAAGCATGGAAGTGAATTTGGCAAACGGATTAATTGGTACGATACCGGGAGATGCAGGTACGATTACTTACTCTGTAATTGGCGATGCTACAGGATTGAGTATTACTGGTGCTACGGCTACATTTAGTGGCACAGCAAGCAAAGCATACCGCATACAAGCAGCCTTTAGTGGCGATTATTGTGCAGTAAAAGATAGCTTGCATGTAACGTATGTAAACAATACGCCCGCACTTACGCTTACCAATACGAAAACACCTAGTGGTGAAAGTTATATTTCGTATCCATACGAAGAATTCACATTGACTGCTACTACTTTGGTGCCATCAAATGCAACCATTACATGGAGCTTGATACGCACAGGTGTAACAGGAGGTGAATTAACCGTGTCGGCTGATAACAAATCGGCAACATTGGTAACAGACCAATTGGCTTCTGATCCAAACAAATACACCATTCGTGGTGTAATCCCTTCACTTGGAGAGTGTGCTGGTGTTACTGCTGATTACGATGTGTATGTAAACTCAGAATCGTGTGGGGCTGCTAATGGAAATTCCGTTGTACGCTTAACAGACCCTGGCTATTCATATCAAAATCTAGGATGGAACGGTACTGCATATGTATATGTATGGTACAACAAAGCTGTAGGAGGTGCATTAACAGAACCTCTTGGAGTATGGCCTGGTACATGGACGGCTGTAAGTAACGGTTATTCTTCTATAACCATTGATGCAGCTACTTTTGCAGATGCACAAGATGGCATAGTAAATGTTAAGTTCCGTTCACAATACGAGTATAGTGGCAATACTGGTAAAACTACATCTATACCTGTAACAGCAGGTAGTATTTATACTGTAAGTTTAACTGGTTTGTATACAGGAAGCGGAACAGACAGAGAGTTTGCTCATTCAGTATCGTCTACAGTAAATGCATCTGCACCTATTGTTTCTCGTGGTTTTGCTCCTTCATTCAATAACAACGAATTGACTTTGAATGGGTACTTGCAATGCGCAAACGGTTCTGCTGTTTCAGCATACGGGTTCCAATATGCTAACAATGTTGAATTTACAAATGCTGTAAATGTAACGACTACAGGTGCCATTGCCGAAGGCACCGCTTATTCTAAAGTAGTGAATGTTGGCAATTTGAATTGTGCCTCCACGTATTACTATAGAGCGTATGCTACCAATGGTGGCGGAACAGCTTATTCGGATGCTTCTACGTTCTATGTAGCTACATCGCAATATTGTGTTGATTGTGGCGACTTTACAGGCGATACTATTACCTTTACGATTGATAGTAATTTTGCTTCTGACAACGATTGTGCATTGCTTTATCGCTCGTTAGAAGGTGCTATCACTAAATTGAAATCAACATCCGACTTCTATGATGTAACGACTACGGAGTTGAAAAAATTCATTATCATGAACGTAGCACCTGGAAGTACACCTTATACAGGTACATCTTTACCAGGTTTCTCTGGTGGTGGTGAGAATATTGGCTCGTACACTGTGAATATGATCTATGGTATTAATAACCTAGATGCTGCTGATTATCAATACAAATACAATGGCACTGTGCCACGTAGCTTGACTATTCAAGGCTCGAATGCAAATGTGAAGCCCGCAATCAAAAGTGTTATTATCAGAGAATCGAAAAACATCACCTTGAAGAACCTGACATTGTTGGGAACAAATACTTCTAACGATTCTGAAACAAATGCCTTGGATATTGATAACGGGCAAATACTAGATGGTAAGGGAGATTGGTTAGGTGGAGTAGCAGGTCGCTACGAAGATGGTAATATCTTAGTAGAAAACTGTAACATTACATCGAAAGGATTTACCTGTGTACACGTTTCTGCTTACCAAGGTGTAACGTTCCGTAACAATGAAATTGAAGCAAAATTAACGGATGCAGAACTTGCCGTTACCAATACACAACAATGGGGTGCTTCGGCTAAGTTTATCCGTGCTACGGATGTATTGTTTGAACGTAATAACTTCCGTGGTGACCACGCTACTTTGGTTTGGTTACAAGAAAGTAAGAATGTGTTGTTTATGAACAACGTATTCTGGTCAACCAATAACGTGAATGCACAACAAGCTTTTATTAAGTTGTTGGCTCAAGAAGGAGCGAATAATATTGAAAATAATGCTTTCTATTACAATACGATGTTCTTGAACAATGGTACAAGTAATAATACACAAATAGACTACTTCCGTTTGGGTAGAGCTGATATTGCTGCTCAAAGTGCAAACCAAGATAAATACATTGCCTCTGGTATTGCATTTGAATACAACAACTGTTATTCATATGAGTCTACTGTAACGGGTAAACGTGCTGATACATTCTTAGCCCGTGATGCTGCTGACTTTACATTATTGAAAAATAACAATTTCTGGTCAATTTCAGAAGGTACAGTATCTACGGCATTGTCTTTTGGTACAGGTGTTAACACGATTGGTGTAAAAGCTGAATTATGTTCTACAGCTCCAAACGATCCAGCAGGCTTGGTGGTAAAAGGACCAAACTTGAATATTGGGCTAGCGATTGCTACCGATATATCAGGCTTGGGTGCAAATCTTCATTCAGATGACCGCTTGCGCGAGGATATTCGCCCTGCAACAGGTACAGAATGGACTTTGGGTGCTTATCAACAAACAGAAGGTATTCCTGTCGATTCGATTATTTGGACAGGAGCTGTTGATAATGACTGGGATAACCGCAACAACTGGATTGATGCGAAAACTAGAAGCACTCTGAACTGTGTATATCAATTATCAGAAGACTTGAAAGTAATTATTCCTGCATATTCAGATAGTAAAGTATATCAGCCAACTACGGGTGTAATAGAAAACGAACCTATTTTGCCAAGTTTGTTTGCTACAGATAGACCTATTAAATTAGACAATGAGCATGTAGACGCAGGTGCTGGATTAACTTCATTTACTCCTAGTCAGTTTGCTCGTAAAATCGAAATTGAATACGGTGGTAGCTTACTAAATGCACATAAATTAAACCCGAGTGCTGAGAGTCGTTACGATCAAGTTACGATGCACTTAGACTTGGATAACAGAAAAGAATGGGTATTGGTTGGTCCAGTAGTAAAACCATTTACAGATGGAACTAAAACAGCTGTACGTCAATTACAATCTGGAGACTTCTTCTTAAACTTTTTACCTCACGTGTATATGAATCACGTAGATATCAATACTGCAGGTGGTACTGTAAACTGGACTGCTCCATTTACGGACCTGACTACTCCGGTAGGAGAGCAAGAAGTATTTGCTATCTGGGTGCCTAATCAATATGGTAATGTAAGACCTTATGTTAAAGTGCCTTCATCTATCTATTATAGAAATGGAACTGAAGCTCAAAAAGCATCAGGTACAGCGCCAATTCAATACCAATTCAATGGTAAATTTACCGACGAGGCTGGTTTGAGAAACTATACCTTAGATGCATCTTCTGTATTCTTAAACAATACCTATCCCGCTAACTTAGATGCTGCTGAATTAGTATCTGTAGCAGGTGGTACTGTAAAAGTATATGATTATGATTTCAAATCGTTTACGGATGCTGGTCCAGGAGACTTGATTAAACCAATGCACGGATTTATTTATACACGTGCAAATGCTGAACAAACGAATTTGCAAATCACAGAAGATATGATTGTATTTGGAAATACGAAATACAGAAAAAGAACCCTTGCTCAACCTTACTTTGCGATGAACGTACAAAACACAATCAATACTCTCGGTAGTAGAAATGTTGTGAAATACGATGCAGACAAAGAGGACGGTTTTGATGCTAATGTTGATGCAGAAAAGTTATTCAATAACAATGACATGACTGTGCCAGAAGTGTATATGCTAGCTTATAGCAAACAGTTATCAACTATTGGTATGAATACGGCTACGCAAATCATTCCATTAGGTATTCGTACAGATGCTGTAAAAGACTTGAAGTTTACACGTCATAACACGGCTACTGGATACGATGAAATGATATTGGAAGACCGCTTGTTGGGAGATACATACGATATGTTAGCTACCACTACAGGCTATGTAATAGCAAATGTGCCTGCTGGTAATAACGAAGGACGTTTCTACTTACATGCAACGGTATCTGATGATCGCATACCAAGTAATGTTGACGAAACAACGATCGAGTCGGAAACGGTATCGTACGATATTTCTATCTATGCTGATGGAAAACAGTTGACCGTAAGTTCTTCGCAAGAACTTGTAATTGAAACGATTTTAGTAAGCGATATGGCAGGGCGTACGCAAGTATTCACTGCGAAAAATCCGCACTTCAATCAACTTAACTTGCAAGTGTCTCAAGGAACATACATTGTGAAAGTTATTGGAGACAAAGCTACGAAAGAAGCGAAAGTGGTAATTAAATAACCACGGTTCTTACCTATATATACGAGAGGGAGATGCGAAAGTGTCTTCCTCTTGTTGTTTTTAAGTGTATTCTTCAGCAGGTGTAATTTTGATATGTCGCTAGCGCGGGTCTCCCGACCCGTGCTACTTTGTCACCCTTTCGTTGCTAGCGCGGGTCTCCTGACCCGTGCTACTTTATGACTCGTGTTACCGATGATGTCGCAAGTGGAAAATCCCAACAGAAGAACCAGAATTTAATGTATCCTTAATCAGATTTTATGCTCAGTAGTTTGTGTAATTTTATAGTTTAGTAATCTTACGAAGAAGATAGTCACAAGTCGGGAGACTTGCGCCAGCAGGTGTAATTTTGATATGTCGCTAGCGCGAGTCTCCCGACCCGTGCTATTTTGTCATCCACTCGCTCAATGTTATTAACTTAATGAAATTGGACTTGCGCCAGCGACAATATTTTTTTTTTTTCTGTCAGTAACGCTTTCCATTTTCATTGCTTTTTATTACCTTAGCCTCATTAATGCACCACCGTATATGGACAAAACGCTCAATCTCCAAAAGCTTTATTTTAAAGATACTTCTTTCGTTAGCTTAATGAAGGAGCGCATTTACAATGTTTTGCTCATAGCGAGCAAGTATGACGCCTTTATGCTCGAAGAAGATGGGCGTATCGATGAGTTGATATTCAACGAATATACTGCGCTAAATTTACGGTACCCTCCACGTTTTACCATTGCTAGCGAGCGTAAAGAGGTAAAGGAATTGATACAAACGCGTCATTTTGATTTAATTATTGTGATGCCTACCAGCGATAATAGCCATATCCTTGATTTGGCAAATGAATTAAAAGAGAGTTATTCCGATATCCCGATTGTGGTGCTTACCACGCTTTCTCGTCGAATTTTCAAACGGGTATTTTCTGAAGGCGATTTTACGCATGTTGATTATGTGTTTAGCTGGCTCGGTAATTCTGATTTGTTATTGGCTATTGTCAAACTGTTAGAAGACAAGCTGAATGTAGATGAAGATGTATCTTCGGTAGGAGTGCAGGTTATATTATTTGTAGAAGATTCCATTCATTTTTATTCCTCGATATTGCCTTATTTATATAAGCATGTGTTTAAGCAGTCTTTGTCCTTTATGACCGAAGCACTTAATGCACACCAGCAAATGCTTCGTATGCGGGGGCGACCAAAAATTTTATTGGCTCGAACCTACGAAGAGGCTTTGTTCTTATATAAAAAATACCAAAAGAACATGTTGGGCGTGATTACTGATGTTCGTTTCCCAAAAGCGGGAGAACTCAACCCCATGGCGGGATTGGAATTAAGTCAAGCCATTAGAGAGATTGATCCATTTGTACCTATCATCGTAGAATCTTCTGAACCAGAGGGTATTTGCGAAAGAACGGATAAGTTGTGTGCTATTTTTTTAAACAAAACGGAGAAGACGTTTCATAAACAGTTTAAAGATGCTGTAACCCACCATTTCAAATTTGGCGATTTGCAATTTGTAGCCCCCGATACGGGAGAGCCTTTAATTACCATTCGCAATTTACAAGATTTACAGAAGCATATTTTCGATATTCGTGCAGATTCTTTGTTTTACCATTTGGCACAAAATGATTTGTCGCGTTGGCTGTATTCTCGTGCCATGTTTCCTTTAGCAGAATATTTGCGGTATATTGTTATCAAAGATGTGCATGATATTGATAAGGCAAGGCAGATTGTGTTTGACGCCATTGTTACCTATCGGAAGATTAAGAACAAAGGTATTGTGGCTGTTTTTCAAAGCGATCGTTTCGACGAATATTCTAATTTTGCCCGTATAGGAGAAGATTCTATGGGTGGAAAAGGGCGAGGGTTGGCTTTTTTGAATGCCGTATCCAAACGCAACCCAGTACTGTACGATTTTGAAACGACCCAAATTACTGTACCCAAAACGGTGGTGCTGTGTACAGATATGTTTGACGAGTTTATGGATTCCAACAATTTATATTCACTAGCCTTGCGCGAAGATGTAACGGATGATGATATTCTAGACCAATTTTTGGCAGCTCGTTTGCCTCGCAAAATGATGGCTGATTTGTATGCTTTCTTAGGTGTTATTCAAAATCCAATTGCGGTGCGGTCATCCAGTTTATTAGAAGATTCACATTATCAGCCTTTTGCAGGAGTTTATTCTACCTACATGGTGCCATACACGAAGGATAGTCGCACGACCACCCTACGCATGGTATGCGAAGCAATTAAGGCTGTGTACGCTTCTGTTTTTTATGCAGATAGCAAAGCGTATATGAAAGCTACCAAAAATTTGATTGACGAAGAGAAGATGGCGGTAGTGCTGCAAGAAGTGTGTGGTAAGGCACACGAAACCCGCTTTTATCCTTCGTTTTCAGGCGTTGCTCGCTCGCTCAATTATTATCCGATTGGAGATGAACTGCCCGAAGATGGTGTAGTGAATGTGGCATTAGGTTTAGGGAAATACATTGTTGATGGAGGGCAAACATTGCGTTTTTCGCCAGCATACCCCTCAAATGTGCTACAAACGAGTAGCTTAGATTTTGCTCTGAGCGAGACACAAAATTATTTCTACGCCTTGGATTTAACACAAAAACATTTTACCCCAAAGGTAGATGATGGGGCTAATTTATTGAAGATACACATCAGGGAGGCAGAGAAAGATGGTACATTGAAGTGGTTGGCGTCAACCTTTGATCCAGAGGATCAGATTATTCGCGAAGGGATTTATTCTGGCGGAAGGAAAATTATTACATTCGTAAATATATTGGAACATCATACATTTCCTTTGGCTGATATACTCAAAAATGTCATGGCAGTGGGTGAGAAAGAAATGGGTTGTCCTGTTGAAATAGAATTTGCTGTACACCTGGATTATGAGAAGAGCTCTCAACATACGTTTTACTTGTTGCAGATTCGCCCCATTGTGGGTCTCAATGAATCGCTTAACGAAGACTTAAGTCTTATCCCTCAGGAAACCACCTTGCTTACGAGTGTAAATGCACTGGGTAATGGCATCATGAATGATATTTGCGATGTGGTGTATGTAAAGCAGGGCGTATTTAATCCTTCAAAAAATATATTGATAGCTTATGATATTGAAAAATTCAATAAAAAATTAGTGGCAGAAGATACTCCCTATATGCTGATAGGTCCTGGTCGTTGGGGCAGTAGCGACCATTGGTTGGGCATACCTGTTAAGTGGCCTCATATTTCAGGGGCACGTGTCATTGTGGAGGCAGGAGAAACATCGTATCAAATTGACCCAAGTCAGGGCACACATTTCTTTCAGAACCTAACCTCGTTTGGAGTCTGCTATTTTACTATCCAAAAAGAGCCCAGTTTTTATGATATGGCGTACTTAGAAGAGCAGGTAGCTATAGAGGAAACTGAGTATATTCGCCATGTTCGTTTTGCTCATCCGCTTGTTGTAAAAGTAGATGGGAAAAAGAACCGTGGGGTGGTACTAAAGTAGAGAAGCTCCCTTAATATAAAAAGTCTGCAAATTTTAATTTGCAGACTTTTTATATGTGAAATATTTGTGTATTCGTTACGCTTCTTTTCGTTTTCTTCTCAGCTTGATTCCTCCATAAGCTCCACCAAGGAAGATAAGGAAAAAGAATCCTGATCCTACGGGAAGAGAGTATGCTTCACACTCCTCCATACAAGCATCAAATGTTGCTAGAAGAGCGTCTTCACAGACTGGATCTCCACCACATCCATCCCATGCAAGAAGTAAATTGTCAGTACATTTATCCATACATACTTCTATTGGGTCTCCATCAGCACCTAAAGGGTTACTGCTCAAATCTATTCTATCACCCATTCCTAAAGTCGGTTCATCTAAAAATCCACTGCCATCTGAAAAACTTGGACCAGAATATCCCGAAGAGGGTAATTCTGCTGCAAATGCTCCAAAGGTGCCTACAATAACTAGTGTTAATAAAAATATAATTTTCTTCATTCAATTTGGTATTAGTACATAAAGTCCCACATAAAACGATGTTTAGTGAGTGAAAAAGATAAAATACGGTGCAAATTTATGATTTTTATTTCATAAAAAAAAATATAGTTCTAAAAAACTTCCTATTTAGCTTTTGTTTTTTTCTTTTTCTTGTGCTTGTCTTTCTTTTCTACGTAAGTAATATACTATGCCGTAATTACTTGCCTTTTCTTGCATCTCCTCCATCGGGTACTCCGAAAAAGACCCTTCGATTTGATTCCATACATCAAGAATGATTTTATCTGCTTTTATGCGTATTTTTTGCATATTCTCAGCATAGCGTCCGATGTTTTTTTGGGCTACTTTTTTTGTTTGGTAAGCTTCTTTAAAGATGTCATAGTGTACCTGTACCTTTGCAATAGTGGGGTTGTAAATAGGAGAGCTTCCTCCACGTGTTCGCTCACTTTCTCCTTGAATAATGTTTCTTCCCCATTCTAGTATGAGGGTTTCTGTGCTTAAATCGGGTACTGCGTAATTATCGGGAAGAAGTTTGTACAGTAATTTTTTCTCAGGATGTATTTCGGTTCGAATGCAGGCTAGGTTTAGTACTTGAATAAAATGCGAAATATACAAGCGGGCATTTTTGATGTACTTTTGATATTTGCTGTTTTTGTTTCCTTCGCTATTAATAGATTGCTTATATTCAAACAGGGCATTTTCGAACAAGGGTAAAAAATTTGCAACATCAAGTAGAATGCGATTGTCAAAAGGCAGGTTGCTTCCCATTGCCGCATTTTTATACTTGGCTATGGCTTTCATAGCCCTCAGGCGTGCCGCATCTGTGTTTGGGAGTCTTCTGTAAGGCATAATGTACTAAGGTATATTCGCAAATGTAAGTGTTTTTTATCTGTACGCCAAAAAGTATGGCAATTATTTTTCTCTTTGCATGAGTTCCGTTGCCAGATTCCGCAAATGGCTCGTTTTTTCTCTGCTTGTACAAGATTGGTTTAGGTGTACGAAAGCTTTGTCAAGTTCTGATTGCATGAGACTTTGGCATTCTTTGTGTACGCCAATATTCGTATATAGTTGGCTTACGTTGGTTATTTTCTCTGTCGTATCAGCTGGATTTGCTTTGATCCAATCTTGTAATTGTATTTTTTGTGCAGCATCAGCATTCGCAAGAGCACGTATGAGCAGGAATGTTTTCTTGTTGCACGAAATGTCTCCGCCAATTTTTTTTCCAAATACGGCAGGATCTCCATATACGTCAAGGTAGTCATCTTGCAGTTGGAAGGCAATGCCAATGTGGATGCCAAACTGGTATAAAGATGATGCTTGTGCGGGTGTTGCGCCTCCGATAAGTGCTCCAATTTTAAGGCTGGCGGCAAGCAATACGGCCGTTTTGAGCTCTATCATACGCAGGTATTCTGCTTCCGTTACGCTCGTTTGTGTTTCAAAGTTCATGTCGTATTGTTGTCCTTCGCATACTTCAATGGCCGTTTGCGAAAAGAGAGAAAGCACTTCTGGTAATACATTAGCAGGGCATTGAGTCATGTATTGATATGCTTTTATCAGCATAGCATCGCCCGATAAAATGGCGGCGTTTTCGTTCCATTGTATATGTACAGTGGGCTTACCTCTACGGGTAGCAGCTTTGTCCATGATGTCATCGTGCAACAGCGTGAAATTGTGAAATATTTCAAGTCCCAGAGCAGGTTTTATAGCAGGTGTAAGGTCTTCCGAAAAAACATTGCAACCCATAAGTGTAAGAACCGAGCGGAGGTGTTTTCCTCCCATGGACATGGTGTAAGCGATAGGATCGTATAAGGCAGTAGGTTCTGCATGCCATTGAGTAGCGGATAGCTCTTGGTTAACTATTTGGAGAATTTCGTGTGTTTGCGTCATGCTTTAGTCGTTAGTTTTTCGTATTCGTTTTCGATAATATCGTGCATTACATCAGCGATATCAATACCTGCGGCTTTCACTTGCTGTGGAATAAAGCTAGTGGTTGTCATGCCAGGTGTGGTGTTTACTTCCAGTAGATAAGGCGTGTTGTTTTTGTCGATAATATAGTCGGCTCTAATAATGCCTTTGCATCCTAGTAATTCGTAAATTTCGATGGTTTGCTGTTGTATGCGATTGCTTAATGTCTCGCTAATGCGTGCAGGGGTAATTTCGGTAACCTGACCGTTGTATTTGGCATCAAAATCAAAGAATTCATTTTCTGTTACCACTTCGGTGATAGGAAAAACCTGCGTTTTGCTACTTGTTTGGTACATGCCACAGGTAACTTCGGTGCCTTGTAAAAATGATTCGATAATCACTTCTTCGCCTTCTTCAAAGGCTTTGTGTATCGCTTCTTGTATTTGTCTCTCTTCTTTTACCTTCGTAACGCCAAAGCTGCTTCCGCCTACATTGGATTTGATAAAACAAGGAAGACCTACTTTCTCAATTACATCTTGAGAGTTTATCTGTTGGTTTTTTCTCAGAAGAATGGATGTGGCTACGGGGATGCCAAATCCTTTTAGGTATTGGTTACACGTAAATTTGTTGAACGTGAGTGCTGCTGCCAATACGCCACTGCACGAATAAGGCAGGTTTATAAGTTCAAAATATCCTTGCAGAATGCCGTTTTCGCCAGGTGTGCCATGTATGGTGATGTAGGCGAAATCAAAATGGTATTTTTTGTTTTCCCAGGTATAAGAAAAATCATTTTTGTCGATTTCAACCTCTACATCGGGCGATACCTGCACACTCCATTTTGTGCCAATAAGTGTAACGATGGATACCGTGTATTCATTTTTATTGATAAAGGAGTAAATGCCTTGAGCACTTTTGAGCGAAACTATTACTTCAGACGAATTGCCTCCAGCGATAATGGCGATGTGTTTTTTCATGAGAGTTCTATATAGTTTGTTGGTAGATCTAGGATTTGATTGTTTTTGTGCACAGAGCCATTTCTGCTCGAAAAAACAATGCAAATATACATTGTTTTTTTTATTTGCTTGTGGAATAAGAGAATAAAAACCGTAAAAATGAAAATACAGCGGGGCATTGTTTTTGTGCATATTTTGTAGGATTAAAATTTCCGTTTATAGATAAGTTTGTGTAAATTTGTCTGTTTATTTTTTTATTAAATTAAAATGTATGAGTGAAGAAGAAAAAAAAGAAAATGGAGGGTATGGCGCCAGTAGTATTACCGTATTAGAAGGTTTGGAGGCTGTTCGTATGCGTCCAGCGATGTATATTGGTGATATTGGAGTAAAAGGGTTGCATCATCTTGTGTATGAGGTGGTCGACAACTCTATTGACGAGGCTCTTGCAGGCTATTGTAACAATATTGAAGTAATAATAAATGAAGACGATTCGATAACAGTAACTGATGACGGGCGTGGTATTCCCGTAGATATGCACGAAAAAGAAGGCAAATCAGCCCTCGAAGTTGTGTTGACAGTGCTACATGCAGGCGGAAAGTTTGATAAAGACTCATACAAAGTGTCTGGTGGTTTGCATGGTGTAGGTGTTTCGTGTGTAAATGCCCTTTCGAGCATGTTGCATGTAGAGGTGTACCGTGCAGGCAAAGTCTATGAGCAAGAGTATTCTGCGGGGAAACCAAAATATTCCGTTAGAGAAATTGGTACATCCACCAAGCGTGGAACCGTTGTTACGTTTCTGCCCGATGCGACTATTTTTATCACTACTGAATATAAATATGATATTTTGGCTAGTCGCTTACGCGAGTTGTCATTTTTAAATGCAGGTATTCGCTTGATTTTAATTGATAAACGTGTTCGTCTGGAGGATGGTGAATATAAATCAGATAATTTTTATTCTACCGAAGGATTGAGCGAATTTGTTACTTTTATCGACCAAGCACGCGAGAAGTTAATTGATGAAGTTATCCATATTTCGACAGACAAATTTTCTACACCAGTAGAAATAGCCTTGGTGTACAATACTTCGTATAACGAAAATATACATTCATACGTAAATAATATCAATACAATAGAAGGTGGTACGCACTTAGCTGGATTTAGAAGAGGCTTAACTCGGACACTCAAAAAGTATGCAGAAGAAAATAAGTTGCTCGATAAACTTGAAAAAAATAAAATTGAGATAGACGGTAACGACTTTAGAGAAGGCTTAACGGCTGTAATTTCTATCAAGGTAGCTGAGCCACAATTTGAAGGACAAACAAAAACGAAGTTAGGTAATAACGAAGTAATGGGGTCGGTAGATATGGCGGTAAGCGAAGCCTTGGGTAATTACCTAGAAGAACATCCAAAAGAAGCCCGCATTATCGTGGATAAGGTTATATTGGCAGCTACGGCTCGTCATGCAGCACGCAAAGCCCGTGATTTGGTACAACGCAAATCGCCCTTGTCGGGAGCTGGCTTGCCTGGTAAATTGGCCGATTGTGCGGAAAAAGACCCCGCTAAATGCGAATTGTTCTTAGTCGAAGGGGACTCTGCGGGTGGTACAGCTAAGCAAGGAAGAGATCGTGCGACGCAAGCTATTTTGCCTTTGAGAGGTAAAATTTTGAACGTAGAAAAAGCGATGCCTCATAAGGTTTTTGAAAGTGAAGAAATTCGCAATATCTATACCGCTTTGGGTGTAACTATTGGCACACCAGAAGATAGCAAGGCACTAAATATATCGAAACTCCGTTATCATAAGGTAATCATTATGACGGATGCTGATGTGGATGGTAGCCACATTGCTACCTTAATTCTTACCTTCTTTTTCCGCCACATGAAAGATTTAATCGAGAATGGATACGTATATATTGCTACTCCTCCTCTTTATTTATGTAAAAAAGGGAAAGTGGAAGAGTATTGCTGGAATGAAAAACAACGTGTTGCGTTTATAGATAAATATGGACGAGGAAGTGATGGAGCAGGTATTCATATTCAGCGATACAAAGGTTTGGGAGAGATGAATGCACAGCAATTAAAACAAACCACCATGGATATTGAAAACAGAACCTTGCGTCAAGTAACGATAGAGAATGCTGCTGAGGCAGATCATATCTTTTCGATGTTGATGGGAGATGATGTAGCTCCTCGCCGTGAATTTATAGAGAAAAATGCAACCTATGCACGCATAGATATATAGTAAATAGATAGGAGCGAGTTCCTGCCTAAGTCGCGTAGAAATACAGAAACAATTAGGCTGTGATTCACCGAATGAAAACAAGTAGGGTATGAATATATGTGTTTTTTGCTCTTCGAGCAACGATATTGCAGATGTCTATCGCAAAGATGCATTGCTCCTTGGTAAGAAGATAGGCGAGAAAAGCCATTCTCTTATATATGGCGGAGCCAACATGGGATTAATGCAGGTGTGTGCCACAGCAGTAAGAGATGCAGGAGGAACGGTAATTGGCATAGTTCCAGATAATTTGCGTAAAAATACTGAGCAAAAAGTACTTGATCAGGTCTTTTTTGTTGCCGATCTGGCAGAAAGAAAAGAAATGATGATAGAGTATGCCGATGTATTTATTGCTTTACCTGGCGGATTTGGTACTCTCGACGAAGTGTTTGAGGTTCTTGCATTGGCTACAGTAGAAGCACACGATAAAAAATTGATCATTGTGAATACAAATGGGTATTACACTCATTTGCTTGCACATATTGAGCATAGCATACAGGAAAAGGCCATAAACGCCTCGTTGCAAAAAACTTTTGCAGTAGCAAATTCAATTGGAGAATGCTTCTCTTTGATAGAGAATGAAAATACCGCATTATGATAATTACCACAACCAAAGAAGTTTCTGTAGCCAACCGTTTTACTATTGGAGGCGAACAGCGGTTTGTGTTTATTGGAGGTCCTTGTGCTATCGAAAGTGAGCAAATGGCAATAGATGTAGCCGCTAAGCTAAAAGAAATTTGTGAAGGTCTGAGCATTCATTTTGTGTATAAATCCTCTTTTGACAAAGCCAATCGTTCATCTGTTTTTTCTCCTAGAGGGGTAGGTCTGGAAAAAGGATTGGAAATTTTGCAAAAAATAAAAACTAGCCTAGATATACCCATCTTGACAGATGTGCACGAAACATGGCAATGTAAGCCTGTAGGCGAAGTGGTGGATATTATTCAGATACCCGCTTTTTTGGCACGGCAAACAGATTTACTCGTGGCTGCCGCACATACTGGCAAGGTTGTGAATATCAAAAAAGGACAATTTATGGCTCCTTGGGATATGCAACAAGTGGTAAATAAAATGATAGAATCTGGTAATGAGTCTATTTTGTTAACCGAAAGGGGTTCAAGCTTTGGCTACAATAATTTGGTGGTGGACATGACTTCGTTGCTAGAAATGCGAAAAACAGGTTACCCAATTGTCTTTGATGCAACCCATTCTGTACAAAAACCAGGAGGCAACGGTACCAGCTCAGGTGGAAATAGGGATTTTGTATATCCGCTGATGCGAGCCGCTCTTGCGGTAGGTGTAGATGCCGTATTTGCCGAAGTACATCCCAATCCTGAAAAGGCTTTTTCTGACGCAGCCAATCAGTTGCATTTGAATAGCGTTCAATCTATTTTGGAACAATCCATTGCTATTGATAATAGTATAAAAAAACAGTAATACCTATACCACATGCTATACGCCGAACGAAGTAAAGAAGTTTTTCGACAAGAAATACAAGCCTTAGAAAAGGTTGCTACACGCATAGGTAAAGAGATGGGTGAGGTTGTGGAATTGATATACGCAAACCACGGTAAAGTGGTGGTAACGGGTATTGGCAAAACAGGTATTATTGGACATAAAATAGCCTCTTCTCTTGCTTCTACGGGTACACCTGCAGTGTTTATGAATGCCGCAGAGGCTTTGCATGGAGATTTGGGTATGGTGTCTTCGTCAGATGTTGTGCTGATTATTTCGAATAGTGGCACTTCACAAGAGATATTGCGTATTATTCCTCCCTTAAAGGAAATGAAGTGTTCCATTGTTGCCATTACGGGCAATATCCTTTCGGCATTAGCCAAAGAAGCCGACTATGTATTGGATGTGAGTATAGATAAGGAGGCTTGTCCTTTGGGATTAGCTCCGACAACTTCTACTACAGCAACCTTGGTAATGGGTGACGCTTTGGTTGTTAATCTCATTGAGCGCCGAAATTTTAAAGCCGATTCTTTTGCTCTCTATCATCCAGGTGGTGCCATTGGCAAACGCTTGTTAGTGAAAGTAAAGGATATTATGCAACAGACCGTACCGTATGTAAGCGAACATACAGGATTTAAAGATGTAATTTTTGAAATTAGTGATAAGCGACTGGGTATGACGATAGTTGTTAATGATGCGAATGCTCCTGTAGGTATTATAACCGATGGAGATATTCGCAGAGCTTTGCAAAAATACGATGATATCTCACACCTCACAGCCCATGATTTAATGACTGTAGGGTATAAATTAATTGCAGAAACCCAACGTATAGATGATGCCTTACGGATAATGGAAACAAATAAGATTACGACTTTGGCTGTGGTTAGCAAACCAGAGGAGCCAACCATTATTGGCATTATTCATATACACGACATTTTTGCATATAGAAAATAACAGATATGCATATATTAGATAAGATAAAACGTCCCGTAGCCGAAGAATTTGCGGCTTACAATAATGCCTTAGAGGCATCAGTAACGACGGAAAACCCAATATTAAAACAATTAACTGCCTTTGTGTTAGCGAGTAGGGGTAAGCAGATGCGTCCTATACTGGCATTGCTTGTAGCACAAATGTGTGGAGAGATTAATCCAAAGACCATTCAAGGTGCAATAGCTGTGGAGCTGCTACATGTTGCAAGTTTAATTCACGATGATGTGTTAGACAATTCGATGGAAAGACGTTCTAAACCTTCTGTAAATGCTGTTTTTGAAAATAAGGTGGCGATTTTAGGTGGTGATTTCTTATTATCGAAAGCTTTAGAAAATGCTGCAAAAACGGATAATGTAGAGATTGTTCGAAGCATTTCTATCATAGGCTCAAAACTGGCAGAGGGAGAAATTTTGCAGCTCGCTAATGCAAAAAAAAGTCAAATGACAGAGGATATTTACTTTGAAATTATTTTGAAAAAAACAGCGACTTTGTTTTCTAGTTGTGCTCAAATTGGCGCTTTATCTGTGGGAGCTACGCACAATGAGGTAGAGCGACTGAATATATTTGGCGAAAGCTTGGGTATTTGCTTTCAGCTACGAGATGATATTTTTGATTATTACGAAGAGAAGATTGGGAAACCCACAGGCAATGATATCCGCGAAGGGAAAATAACCTTACCAATGCTATATGCCTTGAGAACTTCATCACCTACAGAAAACAAGGAGGTGATGAATCTCTTGCAACAAGTAGATTTGTCGGATAACGAGGTAGCGTTTTTACAACAATTTTCCATACAAAAGGGCGGGGTAGCATATACTAGAACGAAAATGCTAGGATATAGAGATAGAGCCTTGGAGCAATTAAGCATATTTGCTGACACACCCAGTAGGCAAGCTTTGATTGATTATACACACTATGTGGTAGATAGGGCAAGCTAAATAAAAAAAGAGCTATTCAAATAATGAATAGCTCTTTTTAATTTCCTATAAAAATAATGTTACTTAGTTTCTAGGATTAGCTTCTTTAACAACTAATGTTCTTCCTTCAAATTCAGCACCATTCAGTTCTTCGATGGCTTTTTTTGCTTCGCTGTCGTTAGACATTTCTGCAAAAGCAAAACCTTTTGATTTTCCTGTTTCTCTGTCTTTTACAAGTTTCACAGAATCCAATGTTCCGTATTCTTCAAAGATACCCTTAAGGTCATTTTCTCGAACTCTGTAGTTCAAGTTTCCAATGTAAATGTTCATAAAAAATAATAATAAAATAAATAAATATATTGTAAATCTACGCTTAATGATTTACGCCACAAAGGAAAGCATAATTTTTTAATAAAAGACTATAATTTGTAAAAAAATGCAATTCTTTGCTGTTTTTTGGCGAATAGACTTCTAAAATAATGCTCATTACTTCCTTATTGATGCAATACTTCCATGCGATTGGCATCCAAACGAATAAACGTAAACAGTATAATTGTGAAACTCCATAGAGAAGACCCTCCATAGCTCAAGAATACCAGCGGAATACCAATAACGGGAACTAACCCAATAACCATACCGATATTTATGGCAAAGTGAAAGAATATAATACTTACCACCGAATAACCAAATATACGACTAAAGGAAGACCGCTGTCGTTCTGCAAGGAAGGAGAGCCGTATGATGAGGGAAATAAATAAGAGAATGACAACTAGGCTGCCGACAAAACCTTGTTCTTCGCCAACGGTACAAAAGATAAAATCGGTGTCTTGCTCAGGCACGTAGTTGAGTTTAGTTTGCGTGCCGTTTAAGAATCCTTTTCCTAAGAATCCTCCCGAACCAATGCTGATCTTTGATTGGCGTACATTGTAGCCTGCACCCAAAGGGTCGTCTTCTAATCCCAATACAACTTTTATACGCATTTGTTGGTGGGGCTGTAGCACATTGTCGAAGAAATAGTCTGTTACATTACACAAGCCTATCGTGCCGATAATAAAGAGCGTAAACAAGAAGTACTGTTTTTGCTTTTTTACCAAGGCCATTACAATTAGAAAAATGACACTACCCACAATACTAATATATGCGGTGATGGTATAGGTGATAGCTGTGACGCCAAAAAAATGTAGTAGGCTCGTTAGTAGATATAGCGACAAGTTACCCGCAAGAAAGATAAACATGGTGCGATTATCCTTGATATAGTATTTTATCATAACACCTACTGCCACAATGGAGACGGCAAATACCACCACAAAACCCAAGGATTCATGCATGAGTGTTTCATCTACGGTAGATAGATAATCGTATTGCAAGAATAGAACAAAAAATAATGCCGCTAGAAAGGCCAATACCATAAAAATCCCATTCATGCCTTCGCGATACAATACAATAAAGAAAGCCGCAAAAACTAGTGCTGAACCCGTTTCTTGTTGCATAATAATTATGAGCATTGGCGTTAGTATGATCAGACCAACTACTAGCATGTTACGCATAGTTCCTAGAATGAAATTATACGAACTCATAAATTTAGCTAGGGCTAAAGCGGTGGCATATTTGGCAATTTCTGCAGGTTGAATGCTGATAGAACCAATTTTAAGCCAAGAACGTGAACCTTTAATTTCGGGGGCTAAAAATATAGTGGCTATTAACAGTAATATAGTGGCAAAATAGATGATGTATGCTAAGTTGTTGTATAGTTTACTGTCAATAAGCAGTACCACCAGGGCGATGACGAAAGCTAAACCTATCCAAATAAGCTGTGAGCCATGTCTGACATTAAAATTGAGAATTTCCGAGTTTTCAAAATCGTATGTAGAGGCATAAATGGTAACCCAACCCACTGCGACCAGAACTAGATAGAGTGTGATTGTAATCCAATCTAAGGAGCGTAAAAGACTTACTTTGCGTGCCATTGTTTTACTCGTTTATATATTCGATCAAAGAGGATTCTAACATGCGTTTTTGCAGGTTTTTACGATTGACTTTTGTCGTATCAATAGTTCCTGTCAGGTATTTTTCTACCATCAAACTAGCAATAGGTACAGCCCATGTTGCTCCAAAACCAGCATTCTCAACATATACAGCAATGGCGATTTTTGGATTGTCTTTGGGTGCAAAAGCGATGAAAATAGAGTGGTCTTTACCGTGTGGATTTTGCGCTGTTCCTGTTTTTCCACACATTTCCAGCCCTTCTATTTTTCCTATGCGACCCGTTCCTTGTTCTACAGCCATCAGCATGCCATCAACAATGGGGTCGTAATATTTCTTGTCGATACTCGTTTGGTGTTTTTCTCTAAATCGTATGTCAATCTTATCTCCTTCAATGCCTTTGATGATATGAGGTGTATAAAAATAACCCCTATTTGCTATTAGTGCAGCGAGATTCGCCGTTTGCATGGGAGTTGCCAATACTTCACCTTGTCCGATAGCAATGGAAATAATGGTAGAAGATTTCCATTTGTTGGCTCCATAAATACGGTCGTATTTTACACTTTCTAAGATTAAGCCTCCTTTTTCGTTCGGAAAATCGACGCCTAATTTTGCTCCGAAACCCATGGACAATACATGTTTTCGCCAATGGTTGTACGATTCGACTGTTGAGATACCACTTGGAGGGTTGTCCAACAGACCTTTTAGACCGTGGCAATAATATGCATTGCACGAATGTTGTATAGAACCTCTAAGGTCAAGATTGTTTGGGTGCGAGTGGCAACCAAGTTTGCGTGTGCGACTATAATAATATCCCATACTACATGGATACCGAGTATTTTCATCTATTATCCCTTCTTGTTGATATACTAAGGCATTTACTAATTTAAAGGTTGATCCTGGAGGATACATTGCCATTAAAGGTCTGTCGAATAGAGGTTTGTAAGGGTCTTTGAGTAGGGCACTGTAATTTTTTGAGCGTTCTCTTCCTACTAATAGAAGTGGGTCGTAAGACGGACTTGATACTAATGCTAATATTTCGCCTGTCGCTGGTTCTATTGCTACAATACTACCGAGCTTGTTTTTCATTAGTTTCTCGCCGTATGCTTGTAGGTACATATCAATGGACATGTTTAGATTTTTTCCAGCAATGGGGGCAATATTGTGTTCTCCATTTTTATATACGCCTTGGATACGTCCATGTGCATCACGCAAGAGAATTTCCACCCCTTTTTCGCCACGTAGGTACGATTCGTATTCTTTTTCAATACCAGATTGTCCTTTATAATCACCCCGTGAATAGTAGCTATCAGCATCAATCTGTGCTTGATTCAATTCGCCCACAGAGCCGATGGCATGTGCTCCGTATGGAATAGCATATTTACGCAGTACTCTTTGCTGCGCATACACGCCTCTAAATTTGTATAATTGCTCCTGAATGCGTCCGTATTCAGCCACGCTGAGTTGCGAGATAAATATTTGAGGAGTAAACCGCGAGTATCCTCTGTTTTTGCGTTTGTCTTTAATTTCCTCCATACGCAGGTCAAATTCCTCTTTTGGTATGTTCAGCATGCTACAAAATGAGAGAGTATCTAACGGAGACATTTCTCGCATGATAATCATCAAATCGTACACAGGCTGGTTGGATACGTAGAGTTCGTGGTTGCGGTCGTACAGCAATCCCCGAGAGGGATAGATTGTTTTTTTCAGAAAGGCGTTACTATCCGCATTCTCTTTGTATGAGCTATCGGCAATTTGAATGTAAAATAATTGAATAATATAGATAAAGGCAACAGACAATACGATAAGAATGATTACATATTGCCTGTTTTTAAGTCGTTGATTTTTAAGGGAGTCCTTCATTTTGATTTAAGTAATTCAACACTAATAATAAGCAAAAGAGTAATGGCTGTATTGTATAAAACCCGTATTAATAATAACCAAAAATTATCGAAAGAGATTACTTCCAAAAAGAAAAGAGAGAGGTGGTGCACAAAGATTAATACAAATGCATATTTTACATAATTGACCAAGCCAAAGGATTTGATGGAAGGTGAAATAAAATCAAAATCATTCCGAAAGAATAGGGCATCTATCCAGTAATTACGGAGATATGCAATTAGCACAGATGCAAAAATATGTATGCCTAAGGTGTTGCTGAAAATATCTATTAAGAAACCAAGAACAAAAGCTATCACCATTATGCTCTTTTTGTTAAGTGCAACAGGTAGGCTTAAAATAAAAGCAATGTAGATATATGGATTAATAAATCCTAAAAAATCAATATTATTGAATACCAATACTTGTAGCAATACAATGACTACAAAAAAAAGTATATTTCGCGTGATTGTAAGTATCATTCTATGTTTTGTTTTTCCAGGTTGTTCAATTCTTCTATTTTTGTAAATTTGATAAGGTTTACAAATGAAATGGTTTGAAAATTAACAGCTAGTCGCACTTTGATTTTGCTAAAGTTATAATCTTTTGCCGTATTTACTTCTTCAACCATACCCACTATAATGTTTTCTGGAAAAATCGCCGAAAAACCACTTGTTACAATCGTATCGCCTTTAACCAGTTCTACGTGTTGCGGAATTTCTTTTAAATTGGCAAACTCAGCATTTTTACCTTCCCATACCAACGATCCATAATAATCGTTTTTGGCGATGCGACAACTTACTTTTATCCGTGGATTTAGTATGGGTATAACTACCGAAAAATTCTTGGAAACCGTGCTAACAATGCCCACCACACCTTCACTATTTACTACGCCCATATCGGGTTGAATGCCATGAAGTGAGCCTTTGTCTAGGGTAATGTAGTTGAGTTGTTTGTTTACCGAACTATTGATAACCTTGGCGGTAATATAAGAGTATGTAGTGCTAGAATCTGCGGCAAGAAGGGTATCCTGAGTCTGAATTGTGTCTTGTAGCTGCTCTAACAGTAACATGTTTGCATTTTTCAGGGCGGTATTCTCTTCTGCAAGTAATGTGTTATTAGTGCGTAAGTGAAAATATTCGGTAAACGAATTTACACTTTCATACATATTGCCGATTACTACGTTTGCCGAACTGAGAGCTACCGATTGTTGGTAGTTATTGTGCGAAACGAGTAAAAAGAGGGCAATTGTTTGTAGAAATACAAACAGCAAAAAAGAACTTGCTTTTCCCAAAAAACGGAGTAAATTTTCCATATAGTTTACTTACGTAGTAGTCAAACCCTTAGATACATTTTATACCAATATATTGCGACCTAAAAAACGAATTGCCAGCAAGAGAGTTTCTTTTGCTGACAATATATACATTCTTCGTTGGTGTGCGATTATCTCAATAAGAAAGAATAATTATCAACATTTTTCAGGGCAATACCTGTTCCCCTTGCTACGGCACGGAGAGGGTCTTCTGCAATGTGAAAAGGGATATTTATTTTATCTTGCAAGCGTTTGTCAAGTCCTTTAAGCAATGCACCACCACCTGCTAAATAAATACCATTACGTACAATATCAGCATATAATTCGGGTGGCGTTTGTTCCATAGCACCTAAAATAGCTATTTCTATTTTTGAAATAGATTTGTCCAAACAATGAGCAATTTCTTGGTAAGATACAGGCACTTCCATTGGCAAAGCTGATAGTCGGTTTGGTCCACGCACGATATAATCTTCAGGTGGATTTTCAAGGTCTGTTAAAGCAGAACCAACATTGATTTTAATCATTTCGGCAGTTCTTTCACCTACTTTGATGTTGTGTTGTCTGCCCATATATTCCATAATGTCAGTTGTAAGATCGTCGCCAGCAATACGGATAGAACGGTTGCATACTAACCCGCCTAACGATATAACAGCAATTTCGGTTGTACCACCACCTATGTCAACAATCATGTTGCCTTCGGGAGCTTCTACGTCTATCCCGATACCCATAGCAGCGGCCATTGGTTCGTATATCATGTACACATCTCTACCTCCAGCATGCTCCGAAGAGTCGCGCACAGCACGAATTTCTACCTCAGTACTGCCCGAAGGAATGCATACGACCATTTTCAATGAAGGAGCAAAAAATGAATTTTTATTGCTAATCATTTTAATCATACCACGTATCATCATTTCTGCAGCGTAGAAATCGGCAATAACACCATCGCGTAGCGGTCTTACCGTACGGATGTTTTCGTGTGTTTTCCCTTGCATTTGGCGTGCTTTTTCACCAATAGCAATCAGCTTGTCTGTGCGTCTGTCAAGGGCTACAATAGACGGTTCGTCTAACACAATTTTACCATTTTGGATAATGATGGTATTCGCTGTTCCGAGGTCAATGGCAATTTCTTGCGTAAAAGAGAATAATCCCATGGTTATTACTATTTAATATTCTTAATGTTTAAAGTGTCTGATACCTGTTGTTACCATCGACATGGTGTTGTTGTCACAATATTCAATCGACAAATCATCTTTGATGGAGCCTCCAGGTTGTATTACCGAAGTAATGCCTGCGTTGTGTGCTATTTCTACACAATCAGGGAAAGGGAAAAATGCATCTGATGCCATTACTGCTCCTTGAAGTTTCATCTCGAAAGAATCTGCTTTTTCAATTGCTTGACGCAAAGCATCTACACGAGACGTTTGACCTACGCCACTGGCACAAAGTTGCTTGTTTTTTGCCAATACAATGGCATTTGATTTTGAATGTTTTACGATTTTATTTGCAAAAATTAAGTCTTCAATTTCGCTAGCACTTGGTTCAAGTGTGGTGGCTATTTTGAAATCTTTTTCAGTTTCTACTGATAAATCTTTTTCTTGTACCAATACACCATTCAGCAATGAGCGGAATTGTGTTGGTGTATTTTTTATTTCTTTTTGAATTAAAATGATGCGGTTTTTCTTTTGAGAAAGAATTTCCAATGCTTCCATATCGTAATCGGGAGCAATAATCACTTCAAAGAAAAGTTTGTTAATTTCCTCTGCAGTAGCTTGATCTATTACCGCATTGGTAATAAGTACACCGCCAAAAGCAGATACTGGATCACCAGCTAAAGCATCTTTCCAAGCATCTAACAAATTGTCGCGCGAAGCAATGCCACATGCATTGTTGTGTTTGAGAATGGCAAAGGTTAATTCGTCAAAATCAGCTATTAAATTAACAGCAGCATCAATGTCTAACAAGTTATTGTAGGAAATTTCTTTGCCTTGTAGTTGCTCAAATAGGTCGTTAAATTCGCCATAGAAATAACCTCTTTGATGAGGGTTTTCTCCATAACGCAATGCTTTTGAGTTGTTTTCTGCATGACGAAAGGCACTGTGCTCGAATCCGTCAAAGTAGTTGAAAATTGCTGTGTCGTAATGCGATGATACGGAAAAAGCTTCTTTAGCAAAAAATTTGCGTTGATCGATGGTGCTTTCTGCTCCGTTTTCTTCCAACAAATCATACAAGGGAGCGTATTGCTCTTGTGAAGCGACGATAATTACGTCTGCAAAATTTTTAGCGGCAGCACGGATAAGAGAAATACCGCCTATGTCTATTTTTTCGATAATATCTTGTTCGCTCGCTCCTGATGCAACTGTTGCTTCAAAAGGGTATAAATCAACAATCACTAAGTCGATTTCTGGAATATCATATTCGGTTAACTGCTCCATATCACCGTCTAATTTTCTACGGCTAAGTATGCCACCGAATACTTTTGGGTGCAATGTTTTTACACGTCCGCCCAATATCGATGGATATCCTGTAAGATTTTCTACGGCTCTGCATGGGACATTTAACGATTCGATAAACGATTGAGTACCACCTGTTGACACAAACTCTACATTTTCTGCATGTAATTTCAAAATTAATTTGTCCAAATTTTCTTTGTGAAATACAGATACTAATGCTCTTTTTATTCTTCTTTTTTCCATGTTAATGAGGCTATTTTTTCGTTTCACAAAGGTAACAAATAAAGTGTATTTTTTTTACCCATCTAGATTTTTTTTTAGTCAGAATACGTTTTTTATTTAATATGTAATATATGAATGGTTTACCCCTTTAATTTAGCGGTTTTGAACCGTTTTTCGTTCCCATTTTTCAAAACTGTACCGTGCACAGTGTTTTTCGTCTTGGGCGTGTTCTTCGTCCTCTATTTTTCTCCATTCCGAAGTCTCAATATTAGGGAAAAATGTGTCAGCCTCGAATGCGTCTTCAATTTGCGTGACGTACAAGGTGTGGGCAAGCGGAAAAGCTTGTTTGTAGATAGATGCTCCTCCGATGATGTATACTTCTGTTTCTTTTTTACACAACAATAGGGCATCTGATAGCGAGAGAGCCATTTCGCAGGAAGGTAAATCCAAAGACGAGTTGCGGGTAATTACAATATTACGCCTGTTGGGTAGTGCACCATTTGGGAGCGATTCGTAGGTTTTTCTCCCCATAATCACGGTACGCCCAGAGGTGATTTGCTTAAAATGTTTCAAATCGTTGGGCAAATAGCAAAGTAATTGGTTATTTTTACCAATGCCGTTTTGCTTGTCGATAGCTACTATAATCGAAATGTTCTGCATCATAAAAAAAAATTATATAGCCACTTTCCCTGCAATGTGAGGATGAGGGTCGTAATCAGCAAGTTCAAAATCAGCGTATTGAAAATCGAAAATGCTTTTTACAGCAGGATTTATTTTCATGGTAGGTAGCATTCGGACAGGGCGTGAGAGTTGTAATTTTACTTGCTCCATGTGGTTGCTGTAGATGTGTGCATCGCCCAATGTGTGTACAAAATCACCCACCTCAAGGTCGGTGACTTGTGCCATCATTTGCAATAATAAAGCGTAGGAAGCAATGTTAAACGGAATGCCCAGAAATATATCGGCACTGCGTTGGTACAACTGCAAACTTAGTTTGCCATTTGCTACATAAAACTGAAAAAATGCATGGCATGGAGGTAATTTCATGTCGGGCAAATCGGCTACATTCCAAGCACTTACGATAATGCGACGAGAATCGGGGTTGGTTTTAATTGCTTGCACAGCTTCTGCTATTTGATCGATAAAACCTCCATCATACGTGGGCCAAGACCGCCATTGATAGCCATAAATATGTCCTAAGTCGCCTTTTTCGTCCGCCCATTCGTTCCATATACGTACCCCGTTTTCTTGCAAATACTGTATGTTGGTATCTCCTTGCAAAAACCACAATAATTCGTGTATGATGGATTTGAGGTGGAGTTTTTTTGTTGTTAAACAAGGGAATCCTTCAGCCAAATTAAACCGCATTTGATGTCCAAATACGCTGTACGTACCAGTGCCAGTACGGTCTTCTTTAAATGTTCCTTCGTCTAGTACACGTTGTAATAAATCGAGGTATTGTTTCATAATAAATTTGTTTTCAGTGTAGAGTAAACGCCTGTTTATAGGCAATATCTATTGTAATTGATAGCTCGTTTTGATTACCTTAAATTCTGTTCGTCTATTAATTTGATTAGCTATTTCTTGCTGTTCGGGAGTGAGTGTTTTTACAAAATCTTCTGATAATACACGGTCTTCTCGCAAGAACGAATGTTTTTTTGCTAAGGCTTTATCTACTATTACAGGTACGCTTTTTCCGTATCCTTTGGGTGTTAAACGCTGTTTATCAACACCTTTATTTTTCAAGTACTCGATTACCGATTGGGCTCTTTGGGTAGATAGTTGCAAGTTGGTGGCTTCTAATCCTATCATGTCTGTATGTGCAGCAATTTCGAGTGTTACGGTCGGGTTGTCGGTGAGCAGCTTTACCAAATCATCTAATGCGGCTGATGAGGCGGGTGTTAAGTCGGCAGAACCAAAGGTGAAGAAAATATTATTCATCTGCACGGGGCGACTGATAGATGCCAATTGAATGTTGAGGGTAAATGTTTTGCTATTGTCTAGTTTTTCGGTTGATAATTGTTCCGAACGGTTTAAAAAACCACGAGAGGAAGCCAAAAGGATGTATTTTGTATTCGGTGCAATGGTATGGCTGAATGTTCCGTTTCGGCGGATAGCTATTTTATCAATAGAGCCATCAGTACCCACAATGCGGATGGTGGCATCGCCCAATGTTTCCCCTTTGGTGTCGCTTACCGTGCCTTCGATGCGGTAGGCAAGTTCGGGTAATTCTACGCTCCAAATATGGTCGCGAAAACGCCTGTCTCCACGGTTGCTAGAGAAAAATCCTTTTTCTTCTTTGTCTAATAAAGTAATGCTAAAATCATCTCCCTCCGAGTTGATGGGACTCATCATGTTGCTTACTTTCCATTCGGTGTTTTCGAGTAATTCGGCCTTGAATATATCTAATCCGCCAAACCCAGGGTGACCGTCGGAAGCGAAGTAGAGTGTTCCATTCTTGCGAAAAAACGGAAACATTTCGTTGCCTCCTGTATTTATTGTTTCGCCTGCATTGATGGGAACGCCCCAACCGTCGGGTGTTCGTTCTACTTTCCAAATGTCTTTTTCGCCCAACCCTCCCTTCATATCAGATACAAAATATAGCTGTTCTCCATTGGGCGATAGGGTTGGGTGGGAAAGGTTGAGACTAGAGTCTTGTAATAAAATAATCTGTTGAGGTATTGCCCACGTACCACCACTACGCTTGGAAACGAAAATAGCGGTGCCTAATATTTTGCCTTTTTCTGTTTTGCTACGGGTGAAAAATAGTTCCTGACCATTAGCCGAAAAACTGCATACGCCTTCGTCAAATTCCGTGTTTATACCATCTTCTACAAAGAAGGGTTCTTCCCATTCGCCTTGTATGTTTTTACGCACACTGTAAATGTTGTTGTTATTCTCGCCTGTGATGTTACTCTGTTTGTTTTTTTTACTTACTTTTCGTGTAGAATTGAAAAAAAGTAAATCTCCTCGACTATTTGCAAAAGCGGGAGAAAAATCGGAATAGCGGGAATTAAAATGGTCTTCTTTTTTTACCACGTAGCGGGTGGTGTTTTTCCATTCAGACAATACTAGGCTGCTTGATTTTAAGCCATTTTGTGCTTCCTTGTGGGTTGGATTTGTGGCCAAGAAAGTCTCGTACAGCTTAGCAGCGTCTTTGTGTTTGCCATTTTTGCGGGCAACTTCTGCGGCATAGAAATATACGAAATCATCTTTGTATTTGTAGCGAATGGCATTTTTGTATGCAGTTTCTGCTCGCTTATTTTCGTTGATGTGTCGATAGGAGTTGCCCATTTTAAAGGCAACTTCGGCACGTAAAGTACGGTTCTTGATTGGAATAGTCGGGTACACGCGTCTATACGTATTGCCCGCTACGTAATATTCTCCCAAAGCATATTTTTTGTCTCCTTTGCTAATGCGGGCACTTAGGCTGCACGAGCTGATGACAATTGTTAATAATGAGAATAAGAGTAGGTTCTGAATGCGCATATATTTTCTGTAGCTAAATAGGCAACAAATATACGATTTCTTTTTGAAATAGAGGAAATAAAAAACCCTCATCACATAGAATGATGAGGGTTTGATTGTTGAACAAGATGTGTATAGAATTATTCTACGCCTTCTGGTACGATTAGTTTGTATCCTTTACCGTGAATGTTGATGATTTGAACACTTTCGTCGTCTTTTAGCAATTTACGCAATTTGGTAATATATACGTCCATGCTTCTGGCATTGAAGTAATTGTCGTCTATCCAAATTGTTTTTAGCGTGTAGTTACGTTCCAAAATGTCATTTGCATTTGCACATAATAAACCTAAAAGTTCCGATTCTTTGGTTGTTAGTTTTGTTTGTTTATCATCAATGGCTAAGATTTGTTTTTGCGAGTCGAATGTAAATTTACCAATTTTGAAAATTACTTTTTCTTTCATTTTTTTGCCTTTTATGCGGCGAAGAATGGCTTCGATACGAAACAATAATTCTTCCATGCTAAAAGGTTTGGTAATATAGTCGTCGCCTCCAATTTTAAACCCTTCCAAAATATCTTCTTTCAATGTTTTGGCAGTAAGGAATAAGATAGGTACTTCGGTGTTTACCGCACGCACTTCTTGTGCTAGTGTAAATCCATCTTTTTTGGGCATCATTACATCGAACACACATACATCGTAGGTGTTTTTCATAAATGCTTTGTATCCAGCATCTCCATCAGGAAGTAAGTCTGTATCGTAACCTTTAGCTTGTAGGTATTCGCGTAATAGCATACCCAAGTTTTCATCATCTTCACATAGAAGAATTTTTACTTTTTGTTCAGTCATATTGTATTTTTTTTAAAGTTGGTATTGTGATAATAAATTTAGTTCCTTTGTTTATTTCACTTTCAGGACGAATGCTCCCTTTGTGTTTTTCTACAATTTTTTTCACATACGCTAAGCCTAGTCCAAAGCCTTTTACATTGTGTACATTGCCTGTATGTATGCGGTGAAATTTTTCAAATATTTTTTTCAAATGTTCTTTTTTGATGCCGATTCCATTGTCTTCTATCGAAATAATGATGGAGTCTTTTGTGTTCCATGTATTGATTTTTAGGATAGGACTTTGGTCTAAATTTCTATATTTCAAAGCATTATCGAGCAGGTTATAAATTACGTTTGTAAAGTGCATTTCATCCAACATAGCCCAATCGTCCGTAGCTTGTAGGTTTGTATTGATAATGCCTCCTTTGCTCATTACTTTTATAGAGAAATTGTTACAAACCGTTTCAATTATTTCGTGAATGCTAGCTTCTTTAAACTTCATTATCGATTTTTCTTTTTCTAAAATCGAAATTTCAAGGACTTTTTCTACTTGAAAACTGAGTCGCTTCGTTTCGTCGTAAATAATATTCGAGATGTTTTTTAATATTTCGGGTGTTTTGGTTATTACCTCGTCTTTTAGCATTTGGGCAGCTAACGAAATACTCGAAATGGGCGTTTTGAATTCGTGGGTCATGTTATTCATGAAATCTGTTTTCATCTCTCCCAAACGTTTCTGTCTGAAAATTAGAATGATAGTTGCCAAAAAGACCAATAGTAATATAATAGTAAAGAACACAGAACTAAATATCATCAATGAAATAGGCTGTGTGAGGTATTCTTTAGCATGCGGAAAATAGACCCGAAGAATATTTAATTTTGGATTAAAATCGTTGGGAAATAAGAGTTGAGAATGATACTGTTCCATATTTGGTACGTTGAATTGGGCAGAACGATATACTTCTTCGCCCGTATAGTCGATAAGTACGACTTTAAACGGAGTGGTAATGCCATTGTTTTCAAGCTCTCGCTTCAAATGGTACTCCATGTGAGCAAAATCAATTCGTTGAGCGATGGGCTTCTCGGTTGATTCTTTTAACCAACGCATGGCTATATCGTCTAACAGGATTTTCTTTTGAGCGAAATTTTGTTTGAGTTTATTTTGTAGTGCTTCGGAGATTTCTTGTAAGGTGCGAGCTGAACTCGTTGTGCTCGTGATGGTTATTTGTTGCTGTATGCCCGTAGGATTAGCTTGCAATTTTTCTGACACATAGATTGAGTTTGCGTCTTTTGGGGCTAAGTTTTGATCAATAAGGCTAGAGCCTTGTTTGGAACGTTGGTTGAGAGCTTCGTTAAAATAATGTAGCGTTTCTTCTTCTTCGAGGGTTTTGCTCAGTTGGTACAAGCTTCGCTTTGCTCCCTCGTTGAAGTGCTGCACGCGCATATTCAACAAGGATTGCAAGTAGTTTATTTGTAAGAATAGCAATCCTATGAAGGTAATTGCCATAAATACGGATAAAAGGATTATACTTCGCTTGTTCATATCTAGTTTTTAACAAAACAAAGATATGATTTTAACATTTCAAATCACACTTTTATTAGAATCATTTAACATTTCGTTTGTCGCCATCTTTGGCATAAGGCTTGCGGTTGTTGTCCGTGGCTTTTTTCTCTTTCATCTTTCCGTCAAATAGCTCATACTGACGGTATTCGCATTCAATAGAACCATTTAAAAGATGGTATTTTTTAGAAGGTCGCAGTCCTATTTTGTAGAATCCTTCCATGTTAGAACTAATAATCCACGCCTCTGATCCTGGAAAACGGTGTTTCAATGTTTCGCCTATTTCAGCGTATAATTTATTGATGCTATTGCCACCGATACGTTCACCGTAAGGAGGATTTGTTACAATAAGGGTTTTGTTTGCAGGAGTTTCCATTTCTGTAAAATCGGCTTTTTGCAAATGAATGTATTTGCTTAGTCCAGCACTTTTACAGTTTTCTTCTGCAATTTGCAATGCTTGAGCAGAATTGTCTGAGCCATAAATTTTATGGGCAAAAGTACGCTCGTTGCTATCGTCATTGTACACTTTATCAAATAGTTCGCTGTCAAAATCAGTCCATTTTTCAAAGGCAAATTCTTTTCTAAATACGCCAGGAGGAATGTTCAGGGCAATCATGGCAGCTTCTATCAAGATAGTCCCCGAGCCACACATGGGGTCGAGAAAATCCGATTCGCCTCTCCAGCCAGTAAGCATGATGAGTCCCGCAGCCAATACTTCGTTGAGAGGGGCTTCTGTTTGTGCGTTTCTGTAGCCACGTTTGTGTAGCGATTCGCCAGAGCTATCTAACGAAATGGTACACGTAGTGTGTGCAATATGGATATTGAGGTATATATCTGGATTGGTAATGCGAACGGTTGGTCGCTCTTGAAATTTTTCTTTAAAATAATCGACAATGGCGTCTTTTACTTTATAGGTTACAAATTTGGAATGACTAAATGTTTCGGAATATACCACTGAGCTGATGGCAAAACTTTGTTTCGTAGAAAGGTATTCTTCCCAATTTATTTTTTTAATTTGCTTATATATCTCGTCGGCATCTTTTGCTTGAAAACTAGCGATGGGTTTGAGAATACGAATAGCGGTGCGGCAGTGTAAGTTGGCTTTGTATAGCAGTTCATTGTCGCCTGTAAAAGATACGCCTCTGGTTTCTTTTTTGATGTTATTGGCACCTAATAAGGTAAGCTCTTCGGCTAAAATATCTTCAAGCCCTTGTAGGGTTTTGGCGATAAGTGGAGAATCTTTTTGTATCATCGTTTTGTTTATCTGTTTGTGCAACAGGTCTTTTGTTGTTTTATTAAGCGGTAACTTGTCTGCGCTCAGACACGATTAGTAGGGCTTCTTCTTTTATAATTGAGGGTAAATTAATGTTGCGTATTTGTAGGCTTTTGAGCCATTCGGCTACTTCTTTTTCCCGTAAGGTAAAAAAGACTTCTTCAAATTGGGCTATTTCTTGTTGCGAATACGTTTTTTCGTCGCGTAAGCGAAATGCATCTAACTCTTCGTCTTCAAAATAGACAGGAGTAGGCGAGCTTGCCAGCAAGGAATCTGTTTCGCACACTTCATGTGCTCCGCAACAGACTTCGAGACCGTCGTTTTCGATTACGGGTGTTACTGTGTCAGCAATATCAGCTGCTTTTTCTCTGCGTGTGTACTTATTCAGTAGGTAAATGGCGATACCAAGACTGATAAAAATAATAATTAGTAGCATAGTCGGCTATGGTATGAAAAAGAGTACTAAGGCACAAAGATACGCAATAATTGCCATTTGAAATTCAAAAATAGCGATTTTTTTGTCCCGCTTTATAATTGTCCCGCTTCTATTAAAATAATAATTCGATTAATCATGGCATCTTCGGTATTGTTGTCGTTAAAATCTTCTTTTAAGTTCGCACCCAAGATGCGGGCAAATCCTTGCCAGAAAAAAGCGGTTAAACCACCCCTATATTCGCGTATCAATTCGTAGGAGCTTTGCTCACATTCTCTGTCGATGAGTTTGATTAATAATTTACCTTGCGAGAAGGTGAACTTTTTGAGCACAGGTTCATATTCTTTAAAAAGTGCTTTTTCGTACGCACGCATGTATTCTTTCCGTTCTTTTTTATCTTCGATTTTAAGCAAAAGCGGATTCACACGTTCTACTTCTCTGCCTACCATTTTGGCAAAGGGGTATACTTTTTTGAGGTCGCGAACTAACTTATCGTATCGTTTCACATCCTTCTTTTTGGTGTATCTTGGAAATACGATATGGTCTTTTAAGATAACGAGTGCAATGGTATCTTTCCCATCTATTACGCCATTGAGGACATACCCTTGGGCGGTCTTTGCCTCTGGCATAGCCAATGCTCTATGCGGAGCAATTCCGATAGTTCCGAGTAGAGCGATGAGGAGGAGTGTCTGTTTCATACTGATAACGAATTGGCACACGATGTAAATACAAAATTACGCAATTTATTTACGAATTATATAGTTGCCTATTGTAGATTAAGGATACTTAACATTACCTTTGTGCCTTCATTTTTTCACCCTATTTTTTTACTGATGAGGAAAATTGCATTGCTACTCTTTTTAGGTGCTAATATGCTGGCTGTAAGAGCCTCCGTGTTGGGTGCATTGGATAATCCTCGCAGTGCGGCTATGGGAGGTAGCTATGTGGTATTTGCCGATAATGTGTATGCGTATGCCAATCAAGCATCATTGGGGTATTCGGACAGGTCTGTATTGTCGCTATCGTGCCAAAATCGTTTTTTGGTACAAGAATTGAGCTTGGTAAGTATGCGTTTCTCTACACCTCTTCAACGCTTAAATGTGGGCATTTCATCGAATTTTTTTGGCTTTTCGCAATATAACGAATTTTCGGTAGGGGCACATGTCTCTCGGGTATTGTCGCCATCCTTTTCGGTAGGGGCACAAGTGGATTATGTGTCTGTTTTGCTTTCGCCAGATGAGGGAAGTGTGGGTGCTTTTGTACCGCAGCTCGGCATGATTATGAAAGCGACACCATCTATCGTGCTGGGTGTGCACCTGTATAATTTTACCCTTTCGAACTTGCAAACAGCATATAATACAGAGTATCTTCACAGCAGTATAACGGCGGGCATTGAGTATGTGGTGGATAAAAACTTGCTTTTAGTCGGTCAGTTGAGCAAACCCTTGCGTAGCAATGCTATTGTGTCAGCGGGCATTGAGTATGCAGTAGTGCCCGATTTGCAACTGCGAGCAGGTTTTAGAGCACAAGAGCAGGTAGAGCCCAGTTTTGGTTTGGGCTTGAAAATTGATGTCTTGCAATTTGACTTAAGTATGCAGTATCATTCGTTGTTGGGTGTGCTAATTAGTTCGGGCGTTTCGTATTCTTTTCGCAAATAAATGCGTGCAATGAAAGGGAGATTATTCTTTTGTTCGCTTGCATGTTTCTGCTTTTCTCACTTCGGAGGAGTGTTGGTGGCACAATCGTACCTCGCAGTAATTGATAGAATTGTAGAAAAAAGCATTGAAAATGACGATGAAATCAGCCTTGATGACACCTACGAAGATTTGTTGCGACTAGCAGAATCGCCGTTCAATATCAACACTTGCACGAGAGAGGAGCTGGAACAACTGTTTTTTCTGTCTCCTTTTCAAATAGAAAGCCTGCTCTATTACCGCTATTCATTTGGCTCTATTTATACGCTTTATGAATTGCAATTAGTAGAGGGGTTTGACGATGAAACCGTTCGTTTTCTACTTCCCTTTGTGTATGTTGATGCCTCGGTTCAAGAGCCATCTTCTTTGTCGCTTGCCAATGCTTTTCGGTATGGCAAACAGCAATTGCTTGCACGTACAGATTATACTTTGCAGAAAAAAGAGGGTTATACCCCTTTGGCTACGCCATCAAACAGGTATTTAGGTAATCCTTTTTACACCCAGTTGCGGTATCAATATAGCAGTAAATTTGTGTCATTGGGGGTGAGTATGGAAAAAGATGCGGGCGAGCCTTTCGATTTTGTACATAACAAAGGGTTTGATTTTTATTCCGCCCATGCCTTTGTTTCTTCGTTGTGGAAATTTAAACACCTCGCTATTGGTCAGTATAAGCTGAATTTTGGTCAGGGTTTGGTGGTGCAATCGAGTCCACGTTTCGGTCGCTCATCTATATTCAGCAATACCTTGTATGGCGAAGGTATTAGCAAAAATGCTTCGGTTAGTGAGTTTGATTATTTTCGTGGCATGGCCGCTACTTTTGTGCAAGATAAATGGACGATAAGTTCCTTTTATTCGCATACGCCAATAGATGGAACAATCGAACTCGATGAAAATGCTCAACCTACTATTTCGTCTATCAAAACCGATGGTTTACACCGTACAGAATCTGATTTTGAGAAAAAATACGTTGCATATCAAACCGTAGCAGGAGGCAATGTCCATTATCAATTTCCGTTTATCAAGATTGGAGCAACTGCCGTTTCGTACCAATTGGATAAACCCCTTATTCCTGCGGTGAAACCGTATAATATGTATTATTTTTCAGGAACACATCACTACAATGTGGGCATCGATTACCGTGCCCGCATATACCAGTTACAACTAGCAGGGGAGATTGCTCTGGATAAAAATTCGGCTTTTGCACAGCTCCATTCATTGGCTTTTCAGCCTATTTCTCGTTTTGGCCTTACGGCTTTGTACCGCCATTATGCACCGAATTACGTAGCCCCTTTAGCCAAAGCATATATGCAAAATAGCAGTTCGTCGAACGAAGAGGGTTTGTTTTTAGGTACAGAAATATTACCTTTTAAAAAATGGAAAGTAACCGCATACCTCGATGTATTCTCCTTTCCGTGGTTGCGTTACTTGGTAAATGCTCCTTCGCAAGGCTATCAAGGATTTGTGCAAACACAGTATATGCCCAATCGAAATGCCACGTTTTTTGTGCAATACAAAACGAGCTCCAAACAGCAAAATATGGGAGAAGAGGATAGCCCAACGCCGATGCTCGGAACGGCCAATAAACAAGAATGGCGTATACAAATGGATGTAAAAATGCTAGACCGCATATTCCTGAAAACAGCCGTTCAAACCACGCATTTTGACACCGATGTACAATCTTCCACATACGGCTTGCTGATGTATCAAGATGTTGGATACGAGTTTGCAAATCCAGCCTTGTCGCTATATGTACGCTACTCTATTTTTGATGCCGAAAATTATGACAATCGCCTGTATGCTTACGAGCGTGATGTGCTGTACGCATTTGCTGTGCCTATGTATTATGGACAAGGTAGGCGTGTGTACCTCAATCTAAGGTATAAGCCTATGCCAGCTTTGAGTTGTTATTTTAAAATAGCCCATACGTATTATACCAACAGACAAGAAATTGGCTCGGGAGGAGAAACCATTGCTGGCAATCGGAAAACGGATGTACGTTTGCTCCTTAACTGGCGTTTTTAGTACTGTACATAGTAGTACCTTTTTTTTCGTTGGCGCTGATTTTTTGATCCGTGAATTCACGTTTCTTTTTCGTTATTTCAGATAGTCGTAGGGCACAGGTCTCCCGGGAGCTATCGTGGAAGACCTGCGTCAGGAAAAGTCCGTGATTTTTTGTTGTAATCATACACCACACGAAAAACGCGCCCTATCCCTTTTGAAGAACGCCTACAACGGATAAAAGAAGTACAGCAAGGCTGGCTACAATACTACCGTATAGCAAGTATTCTAGGCAAACTCAGGGATATATATAGTGCTTGGTGTTTATTCATTTATATCAGTTTGTCAATTGTTTTGCTATCATTTTATATTTATACTAACCTATTAATGAAGCACAAATTTATTTTGTTTTTTTTTGTGATAGCGAAAAAGCCTTTGGTAATATGAGTCGGCTTTGCAAGCACATTGCTAATGGTACAATCAAAGCATAGTCAACGAGTATGCAAACTAGATTGGCTAGTTTAAAAAATTATTGTCTAAGAAATTCTGAAACAACACTTTATGTTGTTCACTTATGGGGATATAAATATTTTTATCAAATACAATTCGATTTCGATCAATCGTTGTAATTTTCTCTAGATTTACTATAAATGACCTATGGACTTGCATAAATCTATGTGAAGGAAGATGTTCCATAATATTTTTTATTCCAGTAAGAGTCATAATTGGTTTAAGACCTTCAAGATGTATTTGTACATAATCACGCATTCCTTCGATATATGTAATGGTATTAAAATCTATACGAATAATTTTATGTTCCGATTTAATAAATAAAAATTGATTGTTTTGTTGAATAGTTTCTATTTCCTCAACTTTAGAAATAAAATATCTTTCATTTATTTTATTTACCGCTTTTAAAAAATCGGAATATGCTATTGGTTTTACAATATAATCGGCAGCATCAAGTTGAAAACCTTCGAATGCATACTCGCGATATGCTGTTGTAAATATAATTTTTGCTGGATTTGGTAATGATTTAACAAAATCAATACCCGACAAGTCTGGCATATTAATATCAACAAACATTAATTCAATTTGATTGTATTGAAGATATTCTAAAGCCTTAATTGCACTAGTAAAACTTTTTTCTAAAGTTAAAAATGGTGTTTGTTCAATATAACTCGTTATTTGTTTTAGAGCTAATGGCTCATCATCAATGGCTATACAACTTATCATAAGGGTATTTTTAAGGTAACTGAATATATTATTTCGGGCAATTGCTCTATGTCTAATGTATACGTATTGCCATATATCAAATCTAATCGATGGCGGGTATTGGCTATCCCTATGCCTGAGTTCTTGCGTTTTATAGGTTTATTTTGAATAGAATTTTGGATTCTAAAAATCATTTCTCGTTCTGTAAACATATAATTGATACGTATAAATGAGTTTTTCTCGTAACTTACTCCATGCTTGAAGGCATTTTCGATAAATGAAATTGTTAATAAAGGGGGTATGGAAATAGGTGGCAATGTGGATGGTAGGTTTAGCTCAATAGCCACATCGTCAGTAAAGCGAATTTTCATAAGTTCAACATAGCTATTAACAAACTCTATTTCTTTTTGAATAGAGATTTTTGTGGTTTGAGAATCATAAAGCATATGCCCCATTAATTGCGAAAGTTTAATAATAGCGTCTTTGGCTTCGTTACGATTAATATCTACTAAGGCATGAATATTGTTTAAGGTATTCATGAAAAAATGAGGACTAATCTGATTTTGCAGAAACTCCATTTTATTTGTTATATTCTCTTTTTCTAATGTGAGTTTATTTTGTTCTAGCTGTATCCATTTAACCGAGATGATTAATCCCGTGTCAAACCCTAATATTAAGATAGCAAGAATGAGTAAATTTGCAAAAGGAGGAATTAACCCCATTTGTAAATCTGGGGGAGGAGGCAGTGGAAAATCAGGTTTCTCAAATGGCGGTTTATGAGGATGAGGCGAAAAGAATTCATTTATACCAAAATAATAAGATACGGCTAGGAGAACAAGCAAGGAGATAAAGATGGAAAGAAAGTAAATATTTTTTTTCTCTTTAAATAAAAATTTAGGTAAGAGTATAAATCTGTTTAGAAAAAAGATAAACAATACAAATGTATATTCAGACCAGATTTTAGTTATCTGAATCCAATTAAATTCATTATTATAGCTGCTAAATAATAATGGCATGGCAAATATCAACATCCAAACAAATGTTATTATTAGAATTTGAAACTTACCAATGGTGTATTTTGCAATAGTAAACATGATCTGTGTTTAAGTTACTTTCGAGCACTATAAATAAATAGTGCTCGAAAGTACGAATAGTTTAATTGTTTTCAATTAGCTGATGCCGTTTGGGCATTTTTGATAATATGCCATAGTCAACATCTACTCTTTGGTTTGTTTATACCTAACGAGGAACGTGTCTTTGTTCCATTTTTTTTAGATAAGATTCGTATTGTTTTTTCTGTTCGATGGTTAAGGTAGCCTTTACTTTTTTCTCAAAATTCATTTTTAAGGTTTCCATATCCTCTCGTTTTGGTCTCGAATTGCCTGATGTTTTGACCTTTACCTCCTTAAAATGTGCCGTGTATAATGTGTGTACACTTGCTGTTTGCTGTTTGGTTAACGAAATCTCTTTCGATAATTCGGTAACCATTTTTGTAATTTGAGTTGAGTTTGGTATAGGAGGTGGACCTTGTTGTTTTCCACCTCCTTGTGGCTGGGCATACATCACACTTGTGATTATCAGTGTTGCTACAAATAATAATCCTTTTGCGTGTTTCATGTTTCTTTATTTTTTTAAGACTTTAATTATCTCTTCATTGTTTACTTTAATCAAATACATTCCTTTGGTGTAGCTTGATAAATCGAGCGTAACAGCGTTTTCGCTTGAATAGATGTTTTTGGATAGTACTTGACCTTGAACATTGATAATATCAATGCTTTCAATAGGGCTTACATCGTTTGACACGTTTAATATACCATTTGTTGGATTTGGATATATGCTTACGTTTGAATTGTCGATGTCGTATTGATGAATAGCTAAAACATCTTCATTGTTGTAATTGTATGTTGGAGCTTGAATTACAAAATTTCCTGTTCCATTGGGATTGCGAGCATAGCTCATATCCGATGTTTGAACTCCAAAAGTAACGTTATCTATAATAGTTCCATTAGCATACGACAAAATACATTGTTCGCCACTAGCTGAGAATTTAAAGTCGGCATGTAATCCTGTTTCGTCTAAGTCGCTATCAGCCCATACAATTAAATAACTATAAGGAGCAATGGTTGTTCCCAATGGGAATTGCCATTTCAAAAGGTCTGTAGAAGCATCTGAGGCGTATAAGTTATCTAAGCTAATGGTATTTGCGGTTGGATTATACAATTCGAACCAATCTTCATATTTTTCATTAGCATCCATAACTGTTTTTGTGTTTTGAGCCATTATTTCATTAATAACCAATTGACCTACAGAAAGTGTTGGATAGGTTGCGGTAATCGTGTAAAATTCATGTTCCGCTCTAGCAGGAGAGAAAATGCCAATATTGCTGTTTTCGGCATAAATATAATACTGCATTTGGGCATTGCTCACCGTAATGGCAGCTCCATATACACCATCGCCCGAAGTACCATCATTATGGGCACCATCATCATACATACTTACTTTTGTGAAAATGTTGTTCGTAGTAGTGCGATATGCTAAATATACTGCATTGGTATTTGTAACCTTAGCACTTATTGTAACTGAACTTCCCACGCTTGGGCTGTTATTAGAAAGAGTGATATTCGTAATGGCAGGTTGTGCGTTGGTAAAATCGCTTAAGGCTGTTAAATAGGTGTTTCTTGCCGACATTAAGCCACTAATGCCTGGAGCTGTATTGCCTCCCACGCTTATATCGCTTGTGCTTAAATTGTTTGCCATGTTGGTGGTTGTTTGATAGCTAAATTTATTGACATCCAAATTAACAGCGGCACTAATCAAGGTTTGCATTGTTTGTCCATCGGTTAAATAAGCTCCACTCGATACCATTTCTGTTAACATAGTTTTATAATGTGCCAAGTATCGTTTTTTGTATGTTGGAACTGCTAATAATTTTTGAACTAAAGGCCAATTAGATTCAGATGAATGTAAGGTGTGAGAAAGGGTTTTCTTTCCTGAGGTACTTAGCGTTCCTCCTCCAGGACCACTTGTGCTTGAACCCGTCATTTCAAACGTTCCAAAACCCATATTTAAATCCCATACTATAGGATTAAACTGACCGTTGTCAGATTTATAAAGATAGTAGTTTTGTTTAAACATGCCTATGTAACTGTCTAAATTTACAAATAGATTATGAAAAGCCAACATCCATAATGTTCGGTCTACGTCTAATACGCTTTCTATACTTGCTGTATTGGTAGATGTTGTGGTTGATAATGTTTTGGTTAAATTAATCAAATCGGCCCAGCCTGCTGTTGATTTCATGTCATAAGCCGTTAGGTAGCTTGCACTATCTGTTCCTAGATATAGTAAAGTAGGAAGATTGGTTGATTGTGGTGTGGCTCCTGCAGGAGGACTACAGTCAAAAAAAGCATTCGTTTTTGAACCAAAACGAGAATCTACAAATTTTTTAGATATAGATTCAACATTGGTATATAAGCCAAGATAAGTGCCATTAACAGATACTTTGGCATAATTAGCCAAAGGAACATCCATATAATTACCCAAAATTTTATAACCCAATGTTTCTCTTACAAAGGATGGATCGAAGATCATATTATTCAATTTAATATCAGTATATCCTTGATATTCTTGATCCACATAGGTGTCCAGTTCTATATGAAAAGGGTTTTTTACCTGACTTGCACTATACGAACTGTTTCCTTTGTACTTTACACCAACATTATAAAAAACGGTGCCATTTATAGAAACAGATTTTGCAGCCACGTACGAGTCTGAAGATTCGGCAGCATCAAGTAGAGCATCCCAATTACTTTCTGTAAAAGTGAGATCAATAGTTTGAATAGTATTGAGGTCGTAAAAACTTTGCCCATAGCTAAGGTTTGAACAACTGAGTAATGCTAATAGAATTATTTTTTTTATCATTTTTTCGATTTTTAAGGTAGTTCTTTTTTTTTGTGTGTCAGGTTTTGGCAATTCTTTTACAAAGAAGCACATTCTTTTCAAAGAAAATGTACTCCTGTATTTTTAATTAACGTTTCTAACTAATCGTACATAATTTAAGATTCTTACTGCATCTCCTTGTGGTCCATTACCTGTGGCAAATTCACTTGCATCTCCATCTTTCGGGTCGCTTCGTTGTGCCCCGGCACCATGTACGTCAGTCCAATTTGTTGTTCCGACTGTTACAAGTGGAGCTCCAGGTCCTAATGGCATTGCTGGCTCATTTCCCATTGCGCGACCAAAACTTATATATATACCCCAACCACCTTCAGAACCTGTATGCCAGTTAGCATGAGTTGTGCTTGTCCAATAAAAAGGATAATCTACTTCACCGGCTTCGTTTGTTATTTGTGTACATTTAAAAAGTCCATTAATTGCTGCCGATGATGTTGTTTGAGGTGAGCGACTATAATCTACAATACTTTGTAGTTCTTTAGCATCGGCTAATTTCCAATCACTATATCCTGCAAACGTAAAGTTTTCTGCATAATTAAGAGCATCTTTCCACGTCATACCTTGTTTACTATCTTCTTCCATCCACATTAATTTTGTGGCATTATCCGTAATGGTACCATCTCCATTATTGCTGAAATTATTTACACCGTAACTTGTATTACCACGAACTAATAAATAATTGAACTTTTTTTGTTGCCCCATCATGGTCGTTCCGTAGCCTTTAATACGACCATCGGCAAAATTTACTCCAAATACCATTTGCATAGTATTGCCAACAGAAACATTGGTGCTAGCACATTGCACGTCAATAATGCGTTCTCCTGCATCGGTATCGCCGTAATTAAAACCAAAGAATTCGGTATTAATAAATGGTATTAATCCATAGGTTGATGTTTCTTCATAACCACTAACATCTTTTCCACTAAACATCATTAATGAGTATTGTTCTTTAATTGTTGGAACGCGCCAATCTGTGTGCCCACCTGTTTTACAAGTGCTTGGAAGCGCTAGAATCTCGTCATACGTTAACTTATCGCTATAATTTATTAATCCATCTCCGTTATGGTCTAGTGTGTTTTGCCACATTAAACCAGTAACATTATCGGTTACAGTTCCATCGCCATTATTAGTATACGAAGGTGCTGTGCCAAGATGGTTTGCATTCTGTCCATAAAAATCCTGACCTACAGAAGGTAAAGAGGTAATAGTTATATTATCGAAAGCTGTTGTTTGATTTGTACCCACAATAGGATAATTTGAAATATTGGGTAAGTTATCAGACTTTGTAGGTTCAGTTTTCTTGCATGAATATAAACTTACTGTACCTACAGTAAGCATAATCAGACTTACTACATTTAGAATACATTTATTTGTTTTCATATCATATAATTTTTAAATTAATTTGACACGAAAATATACATTGTTGTATTAATTATAAAATCTAATCGACCGTTTGGAATATTTTATCGGCAGAAAGTGAAGTGTTTAATGCAGATGCTTGTGTTTGTTTATCTTTTTTTTGTGAGGGGGGTAAAATAAATTCCATCAAATTTTTACTAACTTATTAAAGAGTTAAATATCATTAGTTACTATTTATTTCACACTTATCTATCTGCTCGCGGAGCGTTTTTTTAGACTTTCCCTCAACGGTTGCGATATGCTTCGTATCCCATAGGGTATGAAGCATATCGCAACCGTTGGCGTTTCGTTCATTATTTCTTTAGTATTTTTCGTGTCATTTGTTTTTCATCTACTTTAATGTGAATAATATAACAACCTTGTACAAGATTTTCTGTATCCAGAATTAGTTCGTTTGCATGTATCTTTTCTAAACTAATCAACATTTGTCCTTGTAAATTTGATAACGTTGCGCTAACCGTGGAATATGTTTCTGTAAAGCGAATAAAGCAAATATCTGAAGTTGGATTGGGGTAGATTTGAAACTCAAAATCAATATTCGAATTATCAATAGAATTTGTTGTTGAAATATCTCTTACGCATCGTACAAAGTTGTAAACATATCTTACATCACCCTGCGGTCCAAAAAAATCAGGGTAATCAGATATGTAACCAGCTTTTGGGTCGCTCCTCTGAGCCCCTGCTCCATGAACATCCATTAAACTTCCATTCATTTTACCCTGAGCTTCTCCAAAAGCAATATAAACGGCTGCAGAATATGGATTAACTCCGTCCAAATGGCTTGTTCCAGTCCAGAAATATCCATATTGACCAGTATTTCCATCAGGGTCGCTTATTTCAGTTGTTGAAAACAGAGGATTTATTGCGGGTGAATTGCTAACATTAGGGCAACGGGTATAATCAACAAGACTTTGCAATTCTTTAGCATTTGGGAGTCTCCAATCAGAAGTACCTGCCAGAGTTAAATTTTCAGCATAATTTAATGCATTCTGCCAATCTCTTGTCTGCCCATCATCAGCTTGTTGCCACATGAGCCCTGTTGCATTATCAGATATTGTTCCGTCACTATTGTCAACAAAATTATTTATACCATAATTTGTATTGCCTCTAACCATTCGGAAGTACATAGTTTTCGAAATGCTATTATTAGAACCTGGTGCATATTTGGGGTATCCTTTAATTCTTCCATCTAAAAAGTTTACTCCAAAAACAGTTGAGTCATTGTTCATAGTAGTACTTTTATATTGTGTGGATGACCATGTTTGAGCATCAATTAATCGTTCGCCAATTGTTGTATCTCCAACTGGCTGATTAAAATATATTGTGTCAATAAATCTTTTATATGGGACTGTGCCTTGAACACTACCAGTAAATATAATCAATGAATACAGCTCTTTAATTGTTGGCACCCTCCAATCATCATAGCCACCCAAAGTCATGGTATCTGCTTTAATAAAAGCATCTGCATATGAAATCTTCACGCCCATGTTCTGTTGCCACATTAAACCAGTTACATTATCAGTAATTGTTCCGTCGCCATGATCTGTGTATGATGGAGCGTTGCCCTGATAGTTAGCATCTTGCCCATAGAAAGCTTGCCCCTGTGTTGGTGGTGAAATCACAGATGTATTATTGTAATACTCTGTAACATTTGTCCCTGCAATTGGGTAATTTTGTGAAAATACAAACTGACCACTGAATAGCATCAAACTGATTAATAGTTTATACGCGTTTTTCATTGCTTTAATTTTAAATTATTTTCTTTTAGACTATTTATTTTATTAAAGGTTTAATTTCCAATCTATATTTCTTGAAAGTTCAATGGATTCATTTACCTAATCCTAACTAATGTCAATTTATATTCTAGATTATCTACCAGATACAACTCATTAGATTTATTATTTCTGCTTCTATTTTTCCGCATTTTGACGTTAACCAGAGAGATTAATCAAGTTCTCGTAACATGGGGAATGAACGCCAATTTTTCGCTAAAAGAAACTCTATTTGGATAAGAGAAACGTAATTTCTCTTATTTTCACCTTATCAATCGCTTCAATATGCATTATTTTGTTAATTCTGAACCACATAATAGATATTTCAAATTCCAACTAGTTTCTCTTATCCAGCTTGTTGATATTTTTTACTAGTAATTCACAAATATGCACGCTTTCTTTTACAAAAGGAATTGATTTATTACAAAATAGTTAGTCGATCTAAAGGACTCTTGATTTGGTAAAATCCGTTAGTCGTAATATGGGTGTATATTTCTGTTTTTCTCGTGTTTTCGTGACCCAAGAAACTCTGAATATAACGAATCCTTTGGGGTGGGATATGAGCTTTTTATTATCTTTTTATATTACGCAAGCAGCGTATAAGCCGAGTAGAAAAGTTCACAGGTCGTTCACGATAGCTATCGGGTATTTGCTCATACATCACACGAAAGTATTGGTGCGGTAGCGTTGTGCGGAAATATTTGGAAAATCTCTGATGAAATCGATTTTTTTAAGTAATGCGAAGCAATTCTATTTTTTTTAAAAACCGTAAAACAGTCCGATGTTCCAATCAATGCCCATGAGTGTATGCGAGGCGGGGGTCGAAGTGTAAGCGTTGCTATTCTCCATTGTCCATGTAAAGGTGTTTTGCGTATAACGCATGCTGTGCGAGGCATAGCTCCAACTTGCTTGAAACTGCAACCCGAATTTTGATTTTTCGCCAAAGCGAAACCATTCCCAACGAGCTTCTAGTTCAGGATTTACGATAAAGGCTGAGGATGGTTTAATGGCAAAATCGAGCATCCGTCGTTCGTTGCTATTGTATTTTTTTTGCCACATAGTTATGTTGTTTGCAGATAACTGACTCAATCCTCCACGCAAGTGCAATGTCCCTGTAATTTTTCCGCTTTCAAATGGTATAGCTACACCGAGCAGGTAGCGTTCGTTGTTCACAGCGAGATACTCTGATTCGTTCGGCACATACGCGTAATACGTAGGAGAATAATATGCCGTAGGAGCTTCCATCGTAAAAGGGAAAGAGGCGTAATTAGCCGAAATAGCAAAACGCTCGGTGGGATAATACAGCAATTTGAGCTGAAAATGATCCGTTTCGAGGGCACTATTGACGTAGGTTTTAATATCTGTATGCAGCTGTGGGATAATGATAAAATAGGCGTTTATGCCTAAATAGAAATCACTGTTGTATTGCATATAATGCATGAAATCTACTTGCCCATTAGGGCTGCTCTTTTCAATATTGATTTCACTGCTTCCTGCAAATGCACTGATGCGGGCTCGTTGCACAAACGGAATAGAATAAAACCCGAAGCTTTGAGCGATGGGGAGCAAAATAAGAATTAAGCTGATGTATAAATTTTTCATTTTACTATTCGTTTGTGTCGATTAATTCGATGTTTTCTGTTTCTATTACCAAATTTGTATCATTGTCGAACTCTACGGTGATTCTAAATTGAGCAGAGGTGTTTTCAATGCGTTCGTGGCATACGAGTGAGAACCGAATTTGTGGATATGAACTTACTTTATCGTGTATCAAAGTGTAAAAGTCAGCCAATGTTCGATATAAATAATCGCCTGTGCGAGGTTCTTCTGGCAAGACTAAAAACATATCAGACACATCTGTGTTGGCAGGTAGCGTAGGAGAGAAATCGGCGAGTGTTACAATGCTGATTTTTCGTATAGCGTGCACGGGTTTGTACATTGGCTCTATCGGACTGGAAGCTTGGCAACTGTTGATTATAAAATCGGTATAACTCGCTTGAGAGCCGTACATTCTACTATCGTACAAATCGACTTCAAAAGCAACTGCGTTTTTGTGCATTGTATTGCTTGCGTTGTAGCTCAAATATTCGTTGCTATTGTCCAAATTACGAACCCGTATTTCATCTATTTCAAAATCCCGAATGCCAGCACTTTCCGTTGGGCCACAGCTTTGTAATACGCTCAATATACTGGTAATGAACAAGATAGTGAGTGTTTTTGTAAATCGTTTCATAGGATATTTTTAGTAAAATGAATATAAAGTAAACGAATCTTACACAAGCTCGTCCATATTGCCCACTATTTCGAGACCCGCAATAGAACTCGTTCCTTCAAAAATGACCGTAGCGTGTTTGTTCATAACTGTAAGCTTTAGCGTGGCATCTACACTCTCGGCGATGCGTCTATTCATAGAGCCTTTTACCGGAGCTTTTAATAGTCCCGATTTGCTGCGGTAAGTTTCTATCAGATAGCTGTGTTTTTTGTCCAAAATGGTAATTTTCATCGAATCTGTATCCGCACCTTCTATCTGAAATTTTGCGAGGGTGTAAGTGCCAAAACGCTCGATGGTATCGCCGTGAAGGAAAAATCCAAGAAATCCTGTAAACGATGTTCCCATAAAAGGAATGTGTGCCACAGATAACATAAACGATGTTTTCTCTACATTAAAATTGTTCGATTGCATCCAAATCCACGATGAGGGCATTGATTTTCCCCAATCCTTTTCAATATAGCCTATGCCATTATCGAAATTGTATGCTTGATTGTTCTTCGTAATTGTACCTGATAGAGTATGATTAAGGCTCACAACACCATGATAACATTGCATAAATGGCACAAATTTGTACCACCCCATAATATCCACTTTTTTCTTTTTCTTGTCCGATAGATTCACATGGTCTGCCATGCGGATATCGCCTTTTATAGAATGTGCACCATCCAGAATATCAAGAATGAGTATGTCTTTCGAAAAATGGTTGTTTCCGATACTAACGGCAAATTTTTCTTTCGAAAAAGCGAATTCTTCAATCGGGAAATCATAATAAAAGGTTTCGGCTGTTTTTCCATCAATTAGCTGAATGAAAGCATGCTTTTCGCCATTTTGAGAGAGCGAAATTCCTGGGATAACACTCAAGATAGAAGAGCCATCGGCTGATACCATTTTGAAATACCATCCTTCAAAATAATTCTTGCGTTTTCTTTCGCCTTGAAATAGTGCGTAATCTTTCATTTTGCTGTTTTTTTTATCGTAGGATATTTCAGTCAGGATTTTCCAATACTGAAGATGTTTTTATTCCTCCGCTCCCGCACAAACCTTTCGTGTGGGATGTATTCTTCATCATATCAAACTAACCCGAACCTTCTTAGTTTTCAATTTGCTATTGTTCAACTTTTCTATCAGCATGTCGGCTACATCATCATGCACAGATACGTAGGTGCAGTTTTGTTTTATTTCGATAACGCCGAGCTGCTCCTTTTCTATCTGTCCTTGTTTGAAGAATAAACCCGCTACATCGCCTTTCGATATTTTATCGAGTCGTCCGCCTGTAATGTACAAGGTTTGCCATTGTATTACTGGTGGCAGTGTTGATTTTTCTAACTCATCGGTAGAGATGCTTGCAGGTGCAATTTCTTGGATGAAATCGGGTAATTCTTCGTTTTCCCATGCTAAAATATAGGCGATTCCATCACGGTTCATGCGGGCTGTTCGTCCGTTGCGGTGCGTAAATTCTTTGTTGCGTGACGGAAGTTGATAATGAAGAATGAATTTTATTTCGGGAATATCCAGTCCACGCGCAGCCAAATCGGTAGCTACGAGCAGTCGAGCAGTACCGTTTCTGAATTTTACGAGTGTTCTGTCTCTATCAATTTGTTCCATATCGCCATGAAAATTTTCATGCTGAATATGGTTGTCGCTTAAAAAACCACTGATGCGTTCCAAGGCATCTTTGAAATTGCAAAATATGATACCTGGCTGAGGTCCAATAAAAGCCAAAGCTCTTTTCAGGGATTCTAATTTATCTTTTTCAGGCGAAAGGAGTAGTTTTACCGTTAGTTGAGAACTGTTTTCCAAAAGGTAATTGATAAATACAGGTCTTTGCAAGCCCACAAATTCAGGGATTCTAACATCGCTAGTGGCTGAGGTTAATATCCGCTGGCGAACATTGGGTAGGGCTTCCACTATTTCTATCATTTCTTTTTCAAAACCAATTTCGAGCGATTTGTCATATTCATCGAGCACCAGGGTATTGATATGTTCCAACGAAAAGGTATCTCGTCTGAATCTGTCAGCTACACGCCCAGGTGTGCCAATAAGAATAGCAGGACGGTGTTTTAGATCGATTCTATCGAGCGAACCTGCCCGTCCGCCATATACAGCGTTTACTTTAAAACCAGAACCTATTTTACGGGCTACTTGTTCTATTTGCTGTGCCAATTCCCGCGAAGGAACAAGGATAAGCAGTTGAATATCGGGGCAATTTGCGTCCAATCTTTCAATCAAAGGCAATAGAAATGCCAATGTTTTCCCCGTTCCTGTGGGCGAAAGCAATACTACATCTGATTTCTTCCGTATCGTTTTGCTTGCCTCTTCCTGCATAGGGTTGAGGGTTGTAATGCCAAATTTGCTGATAAACGAGTTTGCTGAGTTCTCGTCGGTGTTTTCTTGTTGATTCGTGCTATTTGTTGTCATGTTGTGAATACGGTGTTTATCTTTGTTTGTTATTTATATTGCTTTTGGATTTAGAAAATGCCCGATTTCATCCTGTATGTCAGAACTTAGTTGCGTATATACGATGGCAGTTTGAGCTTCTTTCGCTGCAACTCTTTTTGATTTGATTATACGGTTATTTTTGAAAACAAAGACCCTATTCGAGCAATCTTCCATATTGACAAGTAATAAGGTTTCTTTTTGTGTTGTTTTCATATTCTTGTGTAGGCTGTTTTTCTTTAATACTCTTATAGTAATTCCTTACGGTGAATAAATTTACCGTAAGTCTAGCAGAGTAATGCACAAAGGTATTACTATTTCTCCAAACCTCCTCTACAGAATTTCAGATTTCCCTGTATTCCTATTCTTGTACTACAAACAAACTTCTTCCAAAGCATACAACAATCTATTTTGAGCACCTTCGTGCGAGCCAAAAATGGAACGATAAAGTGTCCCTTCGGTTGTGATTAATAGCCATTGAGGCGTGCCGTCCGATTCGAAATGGTCGTACACTTTGTGTTCTTCGTCAAGGTAAATTGGGAAAGGCAATTCGTCAATGGTGAAAATGCTTTTGATATTTTGTTCTGTCGTTTTTGTGTTGCCAAAGTTGACATGAATGCCAATTACTTGTAGCGATGCGAATTTCTGTTGGTATTCGTATGCCAAAGGAATGGCTCTGCCCGTGCAACCCAAACATTGATTGTTGTACATGATGAGTAGGAGAGGTTTTCCTTTGTATTTATCCAGTAAATTGACTTTATCATAGTTAAAGTCTTTTACTATAATGGATTCTATGCTCTTGTTTGCGTTCATATTATATGTGTTGTTTGGGGTTTTTATGCCTGTTTTCTATCTGAAAAAGAATGAGTTGTAAATTTAGCGACTATTTTTGTAAGTAGCTCTATGTTATTAATGGCAAATGCGAATGAGACCTAATTTGTTATCCTTTCTCTATACGGTTAAAAAACCTTCAAAAACCTCTTCGTTTTGTATTTTTTCATACCTTTGTCTTTTACATCTA
>FLOH01000865.1_pt1 | contig 53741 bp, 34 predicted proteins | sample 756751 | NCBI WGS metagenome assembly FLOH01 (sample SAMEA4026879, study PRJEB14308) | marine metagenome | biome: coastal water; material: water | depth 74 m
TACGCTTGCATACTCTTTCTAAGAGCTGTAATATTTCTATTTCTTATATTCAGAGGAGGCTTGAGAAGTTTTTGAAAGAGAGAGGAGTTGAGGCTGAGGTGGATGGAAGAATAAAAAATATTTATAGTATTTATAGAAAACTTGATAGAAAAGGGCTTTCTTCGATAAGTGATTTATATGATGTTTTTGCGATGAGGGTGATTTTGCCTGCGAAAAAAGATGATGATGGGGAAGAATCTTTAGATCAATTGTATGCAGTTTTGGGAATGCTACATGGTGAGTGGAAGCCTATCTCAAGGCGTTTTAAGGACTTTATGGCGGTTCCAAAGCCTAATGGGTATAGAAGTTTGCACACAGTTCTTTTGGGCCTCGGGCCGGATGATAATGATCAACCCGTAGAGGTTCAAATTAGAGATTCTGAAATGCATAATGATGCTGAGTATGGAGTTGCCTCACATTGGGCCTATAAGGAGGGAGGGCCTTCAGATTCTCGCTTTCTTAAGAATCAAATTGAATGGATTAAGGGGCTTGAAAAAGTTAAGGGGGATTTTGGATTTGATCAGGATTTTGCTTCAGACATGGTTGAGTTGGATGTGCTTGAGGCTAGGATATTTGTTCTTACACCTCGAGGAGAGGTTAAAGATCTTCCAGGTGGTTCATGTCCTATAGATTTTGCTTATTGCATCCATACTGATGTTGGACATAAGTGTGTTATGGCTAAGGTTAACGGCTCTGTTGTTTCACTTGATTATAAACTTAAGAATGGAGATGTCGTTGAGATTATTACTCGTAAGGATGCAACTCCAAAGCTTCAGTGGCTTTCGATTGTGAAAACTAGTTTCTCCAAGCATAAGATTAAGGCGTATTTTAGTTCACTGAATCGTGACAAAAACATTAAGGAAGGAAGAACATTGGTTAATAATCAACTTGAGAGAATTGGAAAACCTTTGCTTGATCAGAATTATTCTGTTCTTAAAAGTTATCTGGGGAAAAATCTTTCTCTTGTTCAACGGGAAGCACTTATTGAGGAGGTTGGAAGAGGAGCAAAATTGGCGAGTGATGTTGTTAAAAAGGTATTTCCTTATGAAAAGTCTCTTGTGGATCGTGTTGTATCTTCAGGGGGAAGGGGAAGAGTAAAGAAGGGAGTTGATGGAAAGAAGACGTATTTACTGGAGGAGCAAATTTTGGTTGGTGGAGAAAAAGGATTGCCTATAAAAATTGCATCTTGTTGTAAGCCGAGTCATAAGCATTCAGTGGTGGGATATGTTACAAGGGGTAGTCGTGTTACCATCCATCGGTATGATTGTTTTCTTTTGGAAACCTTGGATCCAAATAGGATTATTCCCGCTAATTGGTTTGATGGGGAGCAGGTAGAAAAATATTTAGTTGGAATTAAAGTTACTGCATATGATCGGGTTGGTCTTATGAAGGATTTGACTGCAGTTATATCAGACTTGGGAATTCAAATTAGGGATATTGCTATTAAAAAGCCTAAAGAAAGCGTTACAGAAGGGTTTTTTGATGTTGAACTGGAGCGCCTCGAGCAGTTTGATCAGCTTGTTGATAGGCTTGAGTCTGTGAAAGGAGTTATGAAGGTTTCGCGTTCAGACAAGAAATAGGGAGCTTAGGATTTGCTGAAATTTATTCTCTTCTTTTGGAGTGATTGCTATTTTTTCAATGTGTTCGTAGGGGTGTTTTTGGCAGTAGTTAAAAAATTTTCTTAGAGGCTCTTCTGCTCTGAGATTTTTGTCTTTAAAGTCAGGAATGCTGCCGAGTAGGTCTAGGAGTTTGATTTGATATGCAAGAATGATTAGATTGAATTTTTTTGACTCTTGAATGTGTCGGATTGTCTTGTTTATTAGAGGAATTAGGCCTTTTATTGTTTGCCCTTCGAATATGTTTTTTTCTGTTATATGTGCTATTTCTAGCGTGCAATTAACTTGTTCAAGGCTGGTTCTTTCTTTGGTGGCGGATGTGGAGGAGGATACATCTCTTAGTATGGTTTTTTTTGGGCCAAAATATAGATCGCAGGTAATGTTGTTGAGTGTTTCGAGGTGGCCTGTGAATTTGCTTGTAATTCCTCTGGCTCCCATAGCAACGGTAAGAATTCTTCCAAAATCCTGACTATACAAAAACACAAATTTGTCCTTCTCTCCAATGTTTTTGGTTTTAAGAACAATTGCTTTTGTAGTAGCGCTTTTCATTAGTTGTGTAGAGACTTTTTTTGAAGATATTCGTGTACTGCAAGCATTGCACTAAGCCCGCAAAGTACAATTGTAGCTAAAATTTCTGCGATGAAAATCTTGTAAAATTCTATACTGCTGAAGTGGTCAATAATTGATTTTCCTTGAATTTGGATCTTTCCTGATATTGCCATTAGCATTCCAAAGCTAAAAATAACTGCTAAAACTCCATAAATCATGCTTTCAATGATGAAAGGAAGGCGGATGAAGAAGTGTGATGCTCCGACTAGTTTCATTACTTGGATTTCTTTTTTGCGGTTGAAGATTGTTATGTGTAGCGCGTTTAGGATAATTAGTACTCCTCCAATTACGAAGATTGCGATTAGCCAAAAGATAATCTGGTAGGTGAATTTGCTTAGGCCTACAAGGTTTTTTGATACGTTTGAAAGTATGTAGTCGCCTTCTGTGTCACTGTTTGATGATACATTGGATAGGAATTTCCTGTATTTAGCCTGTTGTAATTCTCTTGATATTGCTTCGTGATATGATGGGTCTTTAGTTGTTATGTTGATGCTTGCAGGCAGGGGATTACCGAGTTTGTATTTGTCGAAGGCGGTGGATATGTTTGGATATGTTGTTTTGATTTGGGAGAGGGCTTCTTCTTTGCTTGTGTAGTTTGTTTCTTCAACTCCTTCAAAGTTCATTACCTCATTCATGATTGTATTTGCGTCTTCCAGTGTCGTGGAATCCTGCATATACACGACCATATCGATCTTATGCCCAATGTCGGTAAGGGCATCTTTTGCAATAAAATTAACTGCAAGAATGATATTGAAGATGAAAATTATTGTTCCAATTACAAAGATTGTTGCAATGGATAGAAATTTGTTTCTGTAGAGGTTTCTAATGCTGAGTGAAAATCCTCGCTTGAAGAGATATAGAAATGATGGATTTGTTGCCATTTGTTATTGATTAACTTTGGCTGAATTATATAGTATTTTTTTTTCTTTGATAATGGAAGATTTGTACATGTCTGGTCGGTATGGAGTTAGGCGCTCAATTCTTGTATCTAGCTTGAGGTCGATTACTAGCTTTTCAAGTCCGTAGGTGAAGGCGAACTGATCGTATCCTAGTGCGATTATATCCGGTCTGTATATTTTTATGGCTTTGTATTTATCTTTTGCGTCTCCAATTATTACCTTATCAGCCCAGCCGGTTTCTTTAAGGTTTTTAAGTCTTTCTTTTTCGTTGTGGTCGGGAGCTTGTCCTTTTATCGCCATAACAGTTTTGTCTTTAGCAATGACTGCAATTGTTTCTTCTCCTTGTTTTTTTGCCTGCAGAAAAAGGTTTTCATGTCCTGCATGAAGGTAGTCAAATGTTCCAAATACCATTACAAGTTTCTTTTTCATAAATTCGGGATTGCCAGATTAACGATTAAAAGCAGTACGAGGACGATCATTATCACGGAAATTAAAAATATGTCCAGAACTTTGTGTGGTGTAGAGGGGTTTGTGTATGAAAGTCTGATTGACGAAGCGCAATAAAGTAGTCCAGTAAGGATAAATGGCAGGTCCATTGTTTTTTGTGCGATTTCTGCATATTTCAAAAACTGCTCATTTGCGATAAAAATAATCGAGGTTAAGTGTATTAGCCCCGTTAAAATGAAGAAAATCAGCGATACATTTTTGATGTTTCTAAGTGTTTTTTCCATGGCAGGATGATTATATATCTTATTGGATTTCTTTTACAAGTTGCGGTAAACTTGTCCCCGTGATTAATTACAGATTATGTTAAATGAGGAACAAGTTAGACATGTGGCTGAGCTTGCACGAATGGACCTTACGGATAGCGAGGTAAAGAAGTTTTCTGGTCAGCTTTCTGGAGTTCTTGAATATATGGATATTTTGAATGAGGTTAATACTGATGATGTTGAAATGACTAGTCAGGTTACTGGTCTTAGCAATGTAATGCGGAAAGATGAGGTGAAAAAGGGCGCTGCAGAGCGAGAGGAGCTACTTGCGACTTCTTCTCTTCCTGTTGATAGTTCTCAGGTGCGTGTACTTCCTGCTATAAAATAATATGAGTGAATTAAATAAATTAAGTGTTGCGCAGGCTGCTGACGGGCTGAAGGCGAAAGAGTTTTCGAGTAAGGAGATCACTGAGGATTGTTTGAGTGCGATAAAGAGTAAAAACACTGACCTTAATGCTTTTATCTCATTTGATGAGGTAGGGGCTCTTAAAAGTGCGGAGGAGATCGATGCGCGAAGGGCTAAGGGGGAGGAGCTGCCTGACTTGGCTGGGATTCCTGTTGGAATGAAGGATTTGCTTAATACAAAGGGTGTTGTTACTACATGTGCATGTCCAATGTTGAAGGAATTTGTTCCACCATACGATGCTACTGTGGTTACGAAGCTCAAGGAAAATGGCATGGTTATGCTTGGAAAAACAAATCTAGATGAGTTTGCATGTGGTGCTTCAACTGAACATTCTTGTTTTGGAGTTACAAAAAATCCTTATGATTTGGAGCGCGTTGCAGGAGGGTCTTCTGGAGGAAGTGCTGCTGCTGTTTCTGCGGATATGTGTATATATGCGATTGGTACGGATACTGGAGGGTCGATTCGTCAGCCAGCATCACTTTGTGGTGTATATGGAATGAAGGTTACTTATGGACGAGTTAGTCGAAGTGGTGTTACTGCTATGGCTTCTTCATGGGATACAATTGGTCCTTTTGGAAAGAGTGTTGAGGATATCGCTATTGTTTTGAAGGCTATTGCGGGCGCTGATAAGTATGATTCTACAACTCCTAATGTTCCTGTTCCTAATTATAAAGATTTCTTAGGGAAGGATGTTAAGGGGTTAAGGATTGGTCTTCCAAAAGAATATTTTGGGGATGGAATTGAGCCTGAAACAGCTTCAGTTGTGAAAGGACAGGTTGAATTGCTTAAAAAGGCTGGATGCGAGGTTAAGGAGATTTCTCTTCCTATGACAAAGTATGCGATTGCAGTTTATTACATCACTATGCCTGCGGAACTTTCTGCTAATCTGGAGCGATTTGATGCTATTCGTTATGGAAATGCTTCTGAAAAAGAAGCTAAAGACTTGGTTGATTATTACTTTAAGGCTCGCGGAGAAGGATTTGGAGATGAGATAAAGCGAAGAATTATGATTGGGACTTATGTTCTCTCAGCTGGATATTTTGATGCTTATTATAAAAAGGCACAACGAGTTAGAACTTTGATTATTGAAGATTTTAAAAAGGCATTCGATGAGGTTGATGTTTTGATAGCACCGGTCTCTCCTTTTCCTGCATTTAAAATTGGAGAGTTGGTAGATAATCCTCTTGCAATGTATATGGCGGATGCACTTACTATTCCTGCTAGTGCGGCAGGTCTTCCTTCACTTGCTTGTCCTGCTGGCATGTCTGCTGGCGGGCTTCCAATCGGACTTCAAATAATAGCTCCGCAATTCGAAGAAGGGCGATGTCTCAAGGTAGCCAGTGCACTTGAAGGTTTAAAATAAAGGAAGATTCTTAATTGTTGTTGGTTGTTTTTGGACTTTGGCCTCTTTGGCGATTGCTTTTTTTAGTTCTTTTTCCTCTATTGGTTTGAGCATTTTTGTTTTTACATCTTGTTTGTTCATAAATTCTGAAAACTGCCAGCACATGTTGAAAATTGCTCTTTGGCTGTTTGCAACTTCGTGTGATTCTATTATCATTCCGATTAATTCGTCTTTGAAAGAAATGATTGATACTTTGTCGTCATAAATGTTGATTTCGTTTGTGAAATCAAATTTGTTGGAAGGCATAAATCTCATCTCTCTGTGATATTTTTTGTCTTCACGGTGAACTATCTCTCCCTCTTTATCCTTCGGGCAGATTCCTCTTAAGAAAATGGCTTTCTTTGCTCGTTTTTCAACATATTCTTTGTCGTAGGTTGGCCAGCTTTCGCGAATCTCGAGTGAATTTGAAAAGTTTAGGATCTCTGTTTTGCTTGAGAGTGTATCTGCGTAAATTGCTTTGATTCCCTCTAGTCCTTCAAAATATCTAACTCTTGGATGGCTAATTTCGCCAGTAAGCCTTTTGAATTTTGGTAGGGAGGTTCGCAGATCATTTGTTCGTTTTTCGTATTCCTCTAAAAGGATCTCGGGTTTTGTCGCAGTGAAATATTTCGTCTTCTTTTTTGTGAAATAGCTCACAAGTCCGCGAACTTTAAGTTTTTCAAGGATGTCATAGGTCGTAACTCGATTGATTTTTGCCGCCTTTGAAATTTCTGAAACTGGTGTGGTTCCAACCTCAATACATGCTAAATATACGCATGCCTCTTTCTCGCTTAAGCCTAGATGTAAGAGGATATCTATTAGTTCTCGTTCCATAGTTGTAGAAAATTTCAACAGCAGGATTCTACCCTAGTAGATTATTTACAGCAATCAATTATGAGTTTTTCTATTGCGAGTTGGTATTGTCTGTCGTCTGATTGTACTATTTTGATTTTTCCGGTTTTTAAATCCCTATCTATCTCAAGAAGTTGTCTGTAAATCTTTTTAAGGCTTTCAGTTGTGAAATTTCTTGATTGAGAACTTGTTTTTTGAATTACAAATGGATGTTGGCCCATTTTTTTTGTTATTGTTGAGTGATGTTCGCCTTTTTGGATCATATCGTGAACTTGTGTAAGGATGCGGAAATGCCTAACTATCATGAAAAACACCTTTATAAGGTCTTCTCCGCTATCTTTTAGAGTTTTTAATACAGCTATCGATTCTTTGGTTTTCCTGTCTGCAATGTAGTCTGTAAGCTTAAATATTGATGCTGATAGTGCTGGTGTAACCAGGTTATCTATCATTTCTTGTGTAATCTCTTTTCCTTCTGCAAAAAGCTGAAGTTTTTCGATTTCTTTGGCTACTCTCCATAGCTCATTTCCGCAATGAGTTGCGAGATAGCTAGCTGTTTGTGAAGAAATATTCATGTTGGATTTTTGAGCTTCTTTCCTTATCCACATGCTGATTTCTGCTGGAGAGAGGTTTTTAAATTCCTCAACTTTTCCAAATTTTTGTATTCTTTTGTAGAGGGTTGTTCTTTTGTCTGCGGAGCCGTTTTCCTGGAATATGACTATACAAAAATCAGGAGTGCGTTCAATGGCTTCAGCAATTGAGTGAAGAGTCTCTTTTTTCCCATTCTTAAAGATATTTTTTATAATCATCATCCTTTTTTCACTCAAAAATGGCATTGCCTCAAGATTTGTTGAAAAATTCGATGTGTCCAATTTCTTATCGTCAAAAATCTCCACATTTGTGTCCCCATGCTTTTTTATAAATTCACTCTTCCAGTGAACTAGCTTTTGATTGCTACTGTATGTGTCTTCCCCATGAAAGAGAAATACTGTTTTTGCTTGGTCTGCCATAAGAACTCTTAACTTTGGAGTAAGAGTATAGACTTATGGTAGTTAAACTTCAATTTAATTTGGAACGATAGTCTGTGCGATATTTATAAGCTCCCCAAGTCCCGGAGGCGTATTTAACAGTATCCTTTCATCATATCTAATAGTCACAGACCCCTCATTCTTAATCGGATCTCCCACCCCAATTCTATTACTGAATAGATCGTTAACATCTCCAAAGAGACTACCGTTGATTGTTAGGAGGTTTGAGGTTTGTCCTCCATATGATATTACTTGTCCCTGCTCGTTGTTTTCTGAATTTACTGCCATAAATACTCCATCGATTCGTGTAACATTTTTCGAAATGTATATATTTCCGTTAATTACTATGAATGCTGCAGAGGGAATATCTTTTGATGATTGTGAGAAATCGGTCGTTTCATATTCAATGTTTGAAGTGATGTACAGGTCTGCCCCATTGATTATGTATGTTTGTGCAGCGGGAATTTCATTGTGTTTTTTAATTATGTAGCTAGAGGGGCCTCCCAGTGTTAATGAGTTGTTTGTTACAAATACTCCGCTTTTTTGATTTGTAGTCCTCATCTCTAGCGTTTCAATGTTAGGTATTAATCCATCTGTTAGGGTTTCCCCCCACCTAGCAATCCTTTGTAGGTTTGCTTTGATGGCAGCATTGATGTTTCCTTCCTTCCATTCTTCGGAAACTTTTGCCCTCATTTCACAAATTGTACTTGAGAAGTTTTTGAGGACATTGTTGTATCCTTCTAGGTTTCCTTCCATATTGCTGTATCTGCAAATATCGTGAGTTGATTGGGAAAGAATTATCATCTTATCTTTGAGGTTATCAAGGTCTCCCGTACCTGTGCTTGGGATGCCTGGATTAGGTTTTTCATCCTCAGGAATAATCACCTGTCCGGTAGTGTTTTTAACAGGTGAGCATTTTGCGGTGTCGATTCCTGTGTCGAGTGCTTTGTGGAAGAATACATCTCCAGATGCTCGAGATAGGATGTAAGGGCAAATTGCGATAACTTTTGAGTTTGAATCTCCATTCTCGTTGCGATTAGCAAAAGAAATTTTGTTTAAAAATTCTTCTCCACATCCTTCTTCAGGAGTTAATTTTTTACAGAAATTGTTGTTAACTTTTGTATTGTTGTTGACCTGTACCTTAATTTGAATTTTTGTGTTTTTCTTAAGGTTTTTGAACTTTAGACTACCACTTGTGGAAAAGGCCTCTTCTGCTTCGTCTAAAGAATCTTTGTCGATACATACCTTTGTATTTGTGTCTTCACAACTTAGGAAGTTATTTGTGTTTATGTTGCTTATGTCGTCATCGTATTCATCATCGTCGTAATCGTTAGTTTTCATTATTGTGTATGTAGGTCCCGATTTAGGGTCTATGTTTATTCTCATTCCTTTGTAGATTAATTCTCCCTGCTTATCTCCGATGATTTTTCTTGAAGAGTTGAAAGCTTCTTCTGTGATTTTTACCCAGTCCTCCTTTTCAGCTGTGTAAACAGAAATGTAGGTTACGTATTCAGATCCTATAAATGTGTCAGAGTCCTTTCCAGATATGTTTACTGTCTTTTTTAGATGATCTATATCATCTTTCACGAAGGCTTTTTTGATGATTGAAGCTTCATCGTCGTCGTCATCATCATCATCGTCATCGTCATCATCATCATTCTCAAATTTACCTTTGATAAAGTCGCTGCAGAATTCTGCCAGTTGGGTTCCTTCGATGTCGTATGATGCGTAGACGGTTACGTATGGTTTGTCGCCCTCGAATCCTTCAAGGAAGTTTGTGGTTTGACCGGATGTGATGTCGTAGTCGTTTCCATTTGCCCATTCTGCGCCATTGCTGTTTTCAACTTCCCAGTGATAGAAAAGTTCGTCAGCATGCCCAGATGGGGTTGTTTGAACAGAAAGTTGAAATGATTGAGTGTCGTCATATTCTGTATTCCAGTTTGATTCTGGTTTAATGATGTCGAGATCTGTACATTCAAATCCTCCCGCTGGAGGTGGGGCGATTTCTATATCATAAGCGGCGGTACAGTTATCGAATCCGGTTGCTCCTATCTTGAAGATTCCTGCTTTGGATTGTGAAGTGTCTCCGTATGTAATTAGGTGAATTTTTGTGTTGTCTGCAACTGTTACAGAGCTGTGAAGAACTCCTAGTGAGAAGAAGTCTGTAAGGTATGCAGGGGTAAGCTTGTTCATTGCTTGTCTCGCTTCTAGGTCTGCAAGAAGTGTGTCTTCAAGCGCTTCTTGAACAAGTACCATTGCGGGTGGGACATCAACGGAAGGGTCACTTGGGCCGTTGTAGAAGATTCCTCCGTATTGAAGGTCCATCTCGTAGTCTACTGTTCCATCTGGGTTGTCGAGTGTGTAATCTCCCTTTGAAATTACGCTGTAGATTTCGTTTTTTTCTAGTTTTGAAACTGGTGTGTCTGAAGAATAATCTCGTACACGTTCGTCTAGATCGGTACAAAGTAGTTCTTCATCTGGTGGTGGTTCTTCCTTTTCGCATTCAGGAATTTCTGCCTGACAAATACTGCTGAAGGAATCCTTTCCATCTAGTTGTACTAATTTTGCTTTTACTGTTCCACCTCCTTGATAGAATGTTTGAACTCCACCAATAAATTGGTGGTCAATTGCGGTAAGAAGGTCACTTTCTATGTAGTCGAAGGTGCTTTGTTTATCGGTCGAAGACCACATTACTCTAACTTTTGATGGATCGATTTTCTGGGTTTTATCTGCGTTTTCGTAAAATGACATCTGAAGTGAAAGTTTTCCATCTTCTTTATCTAAACATGTTTTTACGTCTTTTGATGTGTCTATAACTTTAAGTTCCGCTGCATTACACTGCATTTCTTCTTCCGGAATTTCTGGCTGTGCAGTGATGCTAAAATCTCTCTCACAAGTTCCATCAGGTGTTCCCACGGATTTTACATGGATGACGTTGTTTCCAGGCGCGGTTGCAAAGAAATATACTTTTGTGTTTGGTGTTGTAGTTAGGGTTTCGAAGAAGGATGGATTGAGTTGTGTTATTGATGCTGGAGGTGTGAATGGAATATCAAAAAGAGATGATTTTCCGTAGGTTGAGATTGATTTGTTTTGTTTAAGCCCTGTAGCTGCATTGAAGGAAACTTCATTTACAGGATTTATTTTCCACATTGTTTGGTCAGCAACACCAATTGCAAAATCTATGATTACTTTTTTCCTAAATACTCTATCTCCTTTGTCTTCAAGTTCATCAACAAACTGTATGAAGGCGAGAGAGTTGATTTCATTATCGAATGGAACATACTGCCACCAGGGGATGTGTGTTCCTGTTTCATTTACCATTGTTGAAGGATTCCAGTCCGCATCAACTTCTGTTGTGTAGAAATATCCGTGTCCGCTTTCAACAGTGTATTTTACCTCTCCTCCAAAGTTTTGATCTTCAGTATCGAGTGGATTTGCACTAAACCAAGAAAGTGTGTCTTCGTAGATTACTTCTGGATGGTCTACTTTTAATTCTTTACATACTGGTGGAATTTCGACTGGAACGTTGAGAATTTCTTTACATACATATGAATTCGCAGTTTCTTTATCTGGTCCGGAGGTGTAAACAAAAAGTGGACCTTTTCCTTTGTAGTATATGGCTTGAGCAGGATCTGTTTTTACTGATGCAAATCCTTCATCTAGGCTTGTAAGAACACTTCCCTGAGCGTTGTAGAATCTTCCATCAAAATCCAATGTAACCCATCGTATTTTGGTTCCAGCAGGGATGGCTGAGTTGTTTGTGTATTTAAGTTCTTTAACATAAAGTTTGTACGCTTTTTCATCTCCGATTGTTATTGTGTCTTCCTCAGAAAGTTCTGCATCGAATGATTCACAGATGTTTTTTTCTGGGGCTACGACTTGATATTCAAATTCAACGAGTCCAATGTATGGCTCAGAGGCAAAATAGTCTCCTGTTGAGCCTTTTATTGTTCCTGGTACTCCTGTTAGTGTTGATAGAAGTAGTCCGTTATCTGTGAATATATTGTTTGGTGTGGTGATTGGTGTTTTTTGTGCATACCATTCAAAGTTTTCTGTGTCTATAGCCTCAACAAAATTTGATGAGTTTGGGACATATTGAAGAATGACTGGTGAATTGTCTTTTGGTGTAATTGTTACTCCGTTTACGATTTTTCCTCCTATTTCTCCAGTTGGTGTGTATGCATTGTCTGACCATATTGATGCTAGTACTGCTGTTGCGCTTGAGATTTCTGTATCGAGATCTACGTTTACTTTTGTGTTGTGTGAAGTTGTGTGCCAATCTGAGTAGAATTTTCCTTGTGGGATGTTGACGTTTTGGTTGAAGCATGGAGATCCATCATTATGGATATAAACTAGGAATTTAATCATGTCTCCTGGCTCTACAGTAAGTGAATCCGAAAATTCAGCAACTTGGTATTTTGCGTCTTCAGATTTCTTGATTCCTGCTTGAAAAAAGTTTCTTTCATCTTTGAATAGTGGGGGAATAAGGCCATATGGGTCCATTCCTTCACAGTTGGGTCCACAGTCTGCAAGCTTGTTTACAGCATCTTTGTATCTGTTGAAAACTGGATAACAAAGCCCATTTGGGTATTGCTCGTGTGTTATTCCATTAGTTAGGTTTGGTGGATTGCTTGGGTCACAGGCAGCAGAAATATCAAAAAACTTGTTGAGGTTTTCCTCAGTACATTTGTTTTTTTGAATGTGGGTTTCCGGCCCATGTGCAAATGCTACAGCATTGATTATGAACATGAGAGGAATAACCAACAGGATGAGGTTTCTTATTTTTGTTTTCATTTTATGTTTAGTTATAAATTTTTATTTTTATATTTCTGTATTGCCTGGTTTTATTACTTCTGTTTCAGCGGCAGGTTGTACTGCCGAGTCTAATGTTGTGGTTCCAGGTTCTTTAATATTTCCTCCTCCAACTACCTTTCCTCCTTCTTTGTGTGGAGATGGTTTTTTTGGTTTTTCACTTGGTTTATGTGGTTTTTCTTTTTCAGGCTCTTTTTTAATGATCTTTTTTGGCATCCATCCTACTCCTACTCCTAGTTCATGGACTTCTTCTTCTCGGTTTGTGTTTGGGTGTAGGTAGGTTTCTGCCTTTACTACTATTACTCCGTTGCTATCGCGTACTTGGAAAAATTCATTTGCGAGTAGAGACATGTTTCCGCACCTTGCATATGGTGAGGTTAGTGTTCTTTGTGATGCTTCGAGTTTTGATCCGTTTTTGAGAGTTAGGGTTGTATTGTTTTCTCCTGATTCTCTTACTCTTTTTACAAAATCTACAAATAAATCTAGAGTTTCTTTAAGTGATTTAAGTGTTGGATCGCTGTTTAGTGATTTTAATAGTGATGATTGGTGTCTTTTTGGTTTTTTGTAAAAATCAGCTAATTGCTGGTATTTTTCTTCACCAAGTTCCATTCCTGTTGCTTCTGATGAAGCTAATTTTACTGATATTAAACTATAGAAAGTGTCTATGTTTGTTGTTTCTGGAGTTGGGTTTAGTGTTTCCATTATTATTTTTGAAATATCACTAGATTCTTTATCTCCTGAGTTTGTCCATTCAGTTGGGTTTCCTATTAGTCCCATTGTTTTTGACAACGCTCTTTCTCCGCTTGGGAGAGCCATGAAAATCCCTGTAGAAAGTCCACCTTTCTCTGTTTTTCTTTCTGTTGTTGCAGAGGCGAATAGCATTCCTGGTGGAATTAATGTTGTTATTTTTGAAAAATCTGGAGTTTTTCCGGTCATTCCAGATAGGATTTTGTCGAATTTGTTAAATTCAACTGTTTGAACTTTTTTTGCAAGTTCATCTGCATATCCCTTTAGGATTTTGTCGAATTTGTTAAATTCAACTGTCTGAACTTTTTTTGCAAGTTCTTCTGCATATTGTTTTTCTGTTTTTCCTTCAGGAGGCGTAATTCCAAGCTTTTTTATAGCTTTTTCAAAAGCGGGAGTTGTTACTTTTTCTCTTATTGAATCGTTGTGTGTTTTGAATTTTGCTAATACTTTGTCTTTTCCTCGTCCTTCGTCCCAAAGTTCAGTCCAAATGTCTATGAAATACAGGTCTTGAATTGCGGCAAATAATTGTATTGATTCTTTTTCATTTAGGCCAGAGTATCCCTTGATTTCTTGAACTGCATCAACTATTCCTTTTTTATCAAAGATTGAAATAAATTCTTTACTTTTCCCTTTGCGATCTAATTTTTCTTTTATTTTGTCGTATATTTTTTCTTTGAAGTTGTTACCTTCCATATTTTCGAAACGAGAAGTTTGATCGTAAATGGCCCATCTGTCTAAGTTCTTGAATTTTGTTTCTTTTAGGTCTTTTGAAATTGCTGAAAGCCTGTCAAATTTTGCTTTATCCATCCCGTGAACTCTTTCTGTGTAGCTTCCTTTTGCAAATACCATTTTGCCATTTTCATATGATTTTAGGTTATATATTTGATCACTACTTCCTTGGCTGTTTCCTTGTTTGATCTGCCATTCTTGAGGAGAGTCTTCGTGATATTCTTTACGGAGCATGGATTTGCTTTCCTCAATAACTTTGTCTCGAGAGAAGTTTGGATCGCGAGTAAGTACTATTACTGTTTCTGATTTTGCGCCTTCTTTCTTTTTAGAGAAAGGGAATTGAAAGGTTTCTTTTGATATTATTAGTTTGTCTAATTCATCTCCGGGAATAAGTATCCTGTTAAGCTTTGTATCGCGTAGTGCTTGAAGTTTTCGATCATGAACATTTGTTGAGTTTTTGATAGAATCGTCCACGTATAGAGAAATATCTTGCATGTATGTGTTTTGCATTGAAAGGGCGATCATTGTTACTTGTTTTTTTCGTCCTCCTTCAACTACTGTAGTTGTTACTTGTTCTGCATTTATTCCAATGGATTCAAGTTTTTGTTTAAGAATTGCAAAGTTTGTTGAGTTTTCTATTCTTTCCCTACTGTCATTTTCAAGGACTCCTATTTCGCCATCTTTTCTCATATATACTTTGTTGCTACTAAAAGAGGTGAATCCATCTTCATTGCTGTATTGCCTTCTTCTGATCATGTTATTGATTTCAGATTGAGAGTAATTTTCTGCTGCAAGACGACTTCTGCCCGTAATTGTTGGGCGAATAAGGGTTGTGCTTCCGATTCTAATTTTGATTCCTAAAAAGACGGATGCTTGTGTCGGTAGCTTTGGGTCCCATCCTACTGATAGACCTAAGGCGGTGAATGGGGTCAATGGTTTTCCTTCTGAGTATCCTTTTTCAACTAATTCTTTTTCAATAATCTGATAAGTTAGCATTAGGTCTTCATCATTTAGGTTGTCTACTATTTCTGCAAATGGACCTCCTTTTTCTTTCCAGAGGGTTTTTAGTTTGTGTAGTCCTGCACGCATGTTTCCATTTTCAAATAATGCTTTTACTTCAGATAAGCCATTTTCTTCAAATGCTTTGGTTATTTCTTTTTGTGTAGCGCGTTGTTCGTTGTATTCAATTCCTATTCCGGCTGTTAATGATGGGGTTAGTGTTTTAAGTGAGAATAGGGCTCCTATTCCAGCTACAAAATCAAAGTTTGATTCTCCGATTTGTTCTCTATGGCCCCATCCAGCGAATATTGTTGCTCCAAATCCCTCTCCACTTCTTCCTACTCCTACTTCAACTCCAAATCCGCCTGATCTTCGTCCATCATTGCTTTCGTAGGCGCCGATTCCAGCTCCGATTCCAGCTCCTCCATATCCTCCTCTTACAGTTATTACTACGTCGTGTCCTATTGGGATTGGTATTCCCACTTGAAGTGCTGATAGGTCTTTGCCTTCAAAGGCTGCTGCAATTCCAGCAAGTAAACGTTTTTCTATGTTTACGATATCGTTTGCTGGATATCCTTTTTTAATGGCTTCTTCTTGCGCTTTTCTAACAAGTGCAAACTCTGAATGTCTTGCATTTTCAAGATCAAATTCTTGATGAAGACGATCTTTATCTTTTTCTTCAATGTATCCCTCTGTGATTGCTTTTATTCCGTCAGTTTCCTTAGAAATTGATTCTAGTGATGTGTCTTCTGGTATTTTATATTTTTTGTATAGTGCTTGTGTGTCGAGAGAAGGGTCTCCTAAACGTGATATTCTTTGTAGAAGTACTGCTGCTGTGTCAATCTCTCTCTTTGCCACATTTGTTATTACTTGAAGGAATCCAAGTTCGCGATTTTGATCAATGTTTCTTTCTTTGATTTCTTTTAGTTCTTGAATGCGATTAAGATTTTTTTTGTATGTTTCTATAATTTTTTTGTGAGTGATCCCTGCAAGTTCTTTAAAAACTCTTTCCATATTTATTTCTTCTGGGTCTTCTTTTAGTAATTTTTGTATTTCTTTAGCGGCTCTATTTTTTTGGATGTTGAATGGAGGCATTTTTAAAATACTTTCAATATCTTCATGGCCAGGAAGCTTTTCCCACATTTCTAGCTTTCCGCTGGTAAATGCCTTAAAGTTCTTTTCATTTTGAGCCTTCATTTCTAGGTCTTTCGAGGTCATCTTGTCAAAGTCGTAGGCAAGATCTTTTGATCGAAGTTTTTTTCTTCTTCTTTCGAGGCCTTTTTTGATTAGACTGTTTAGGTATTTTATTACGGCGGGTTCGTTTATAATTTTTTCTCCGTTTACCATTCTAAACATTTTGATTTCTTCTTTTTCTCCATCTTCATTCGTTATATTAATGTATTGTTTTTCAAGAATGTGATAGGCCATTGCCTCTGGGGAGGTAATGCTTCGAATTTCTCCTGCTTCATAATGAGAGGTGTCTCCTGCAAGTGTTATTTCTTTGCCTAAGCTGTCTTCTCCTCTTGAGAAGAAGGATGCGTCTGGATTGTTGTTTAGTTCGTGTTGCTCTAGTGTCCTAAACAGGGCCGTTAGTTTTTTAACGTTTGCGTCTTCGCTATTTCCAAGTCCTTGTCTTACTTTGTCTATTTTCTTTTGGTGTAGCTCTTTTTGAGTTGGTTTATCAACTCCGACATCAAGGCCTGTTGTATCTTCGTACACATCATCTAGCGCTTGTTTTCCGCATCTTTCCATTAGAAGTTGAACGGCTTCGTTTTCTTGTTTGAAGTTTTCAGGAAGGTTTGTGATTACCAGCCTTGTTTTTCCATCATTCCCCGGTGGAGTTAATTTTTTCATGGATCTTCTGGTTTGAAGAAGTTCTCCAGGGGTGTATGCCCAGAATAGTGTTCTTATCGCATCTTCTGGGGAATTATTTAGCCATTCTCCGTCACTTTCTTGAGTCGATGAGTAGATTTTCCTGAATTCATCAAGGGCTTGTTGTGAAATACCAACTTGTACGGATCCCTTATTTGCCTCTGGTTTAGTTCCAATTGTTGATGGGAAGGTGTCTAGATTGAAATATGTGTTGTTGTACGCAGGATTTTTTGTTTCTTCTGCGTTTTCAATTTGTGTTTTATAGGATTGGCTAAGAGTTTCGGCTTTGGTCTTTTCTAATCTATCAGTGAATAATGTTTTCATTATTTTTATTGCACCGAGGTAAATTTCATATTGTTTTCTGAATTCATCTACTTTCCCACTTTCTTTTAGTGCTTTCATTTCTTTTATGAATTCACCTGCATTGTCTTTTCTGTTTCGTTTTTTTGAAAATGCCTCTGTTCCAATTAGCATGTCTTTTAGTTCGATGTCTGATTTTCGGAATCCTCCTGTTGCAAGTCTAATTATTTGTCGAAGTTGTTCAGTTGCTTGTGTTCCCTCTATCCCAAAATTTCTCCAAAGTGTTTGTTTGTAAATTTCACTTCCTGCAAGGCGATCAAAATCCTCTTCCCATTTTGCTTTGTTTTTTGCTAATTCTCGTATTTCTGACGGCACTTGAATCTCTAGGTTTGCGCTTTCAAAATTTGTTCCATCATCTAAGCCAAGGTATTTTTGATGTTCGGTTATCTCTTCTTTGCAATCTTCATACTCAGTGTAGATTTGGGTTGTGATGTTTTCTGGGGTCGATGGATTGATAATTGAAACCTTTGAGTCTCCAACAAAAAATCTTTTGTATTGGATTTCATAGTTATAGACTGTTAGGTTTTTCTTTCCTTCATCCCATGAAGAGAGGACAGAAAGTTCGAACTGTGGAATTGGGAGGTTGCTGTCAGTATTAATGTTAATTGTGTTTTCTTGTTTGTTGAATGTGAAGTTTATTCCATGAATTTTTTTCAGTTCAGGGATTATAACATTCTCGATGTGCTTTGTAAGTTCGCTTTCGTGTGTTTTTACCTTTTCTTTTGTTTTTACTTTTTCTTTTTTAACTGTTTTTTCTTGTGGTTTTTCATCCGCGATTTTCGCTGTTCCGGCCTGAATAGGCATTGGTGTTGGCACGAATGGTGCCGCAACGTCGGGTGCTTGTGGGACAGTGGCTTGTTTTTGTGGGGCGGGTTGTCCTTGTGCAGCGGCTTGTCCTTCTTGAGGGGCAGCCTGTTCTTTCAAAGCGGGTTGTGTTTGCGCAGCAGCTTGTGCTGGTTGAGCGGTGTCTCCTTCTGTTGCTACTTTTTCATCAGGTGCAGTAGCTGGGGGGGCCTCTCCAGTTTTTGTGATTGGAGTCGGCGCTGTAGCTGTAGCTTTAGCTTTATCTTTATCTTCAGTTTCTTCTGTCTTTTTTGTATTGAGATATTTTTTTATCGCCTTCTTGTAAAAGTCTAGTTTAATGTTTCGATTTTCCTTATCGCTTCTGTGGTAATAGGTGGGTTTTATCTTGTTTCCAAGGTCAAATGTGATTGTGTTTATAGTTGGATAGTTGCGTTTTGGGTATTTCCCTCCAAATCCAGTGAATAATTTGTCAGCTATGTCGTTTGAGGTCTGTTCAAATGCATTAATCAGTGCGTCAACGTCAGTATCATTTCTTAATGGCATGTTTTTTAATCTTGCTTGTGCATTTTTTAGTAATTCTATTTCTGCTACTTTAAGTGATTTAGGTAAGTTTCCTCTAATTGATCCTTTTGACACTGTATCAAGTGTTATTCCTGAAGCTGAAAGATCTTTTAATGCTTTATCTATATCTACATCTTTGTTATTTTCTATTTCTTTTTGCTTTTCTGCTTCTACTCTTTGTTTTTCTTCTTCAACTTTTTTCTGTCGATTATATCTTTCCATGAAATCTTTTTCGTTTATTTCACCAAAAAGTATTTTTTTGAATTCTTCATTGTCTTCAACCTGTTCATAGATTTTGTATACCAGTTGGTCATATGCCATTATTTGGTCTTCAACGTCATCAATAAACTCTTCGAAAAGTTCTTTGTTCCCGAATTGAACTAGTTTTTCGCTAATTGTGAGGACTTCTCCATTTGTAAATTCATCGTAGTTATCTACTAGCTCTGCTAGGATTTCTGTTTTTTGTCCTTCGTCTAAATCAGTTGAGTTATTAAGCATTTCGACAAGCAGGTGTTTTGACGCGTTGTCTCCATCATCAAGGATGTCTTGTTTTATGAGTTCTTTTAGCCCGAGGTCTTTTATTAAGATATTTAATCCTGCTGGCGGGATTAGGTAAATGCTGTCGTTGCTGGAATTTTTTAGAGATTTTAGGATTTTTAGTGTTAATTCTTTGTTACTTCTAGTTGCATATATGATGTTTAGGGTCTCAGTTTTATTTATGCAAAGAAGTTTGACGGTTTTGGCGAATTCTTTTTTGTTTCCTTTGGTTGCTGAGATTATTTTTAATTTTTCTTTTGGTTTAATGTTTGAGATAAATAGTGCTACTGTTTTTGGATCTTTTAAGGCCAGTTCAGAGAGCTTAGTGAGCAGTTCTGGTAGCTTGTTGTTTTCTATAGCAGTGTTTACTAGGAGGTCAACATCTGCAGGGAATTTCGCAATTTCCTGAATTTTCTTTTCATCGGAGATGAGTGCGTCAACTGTGTCTTTGTCTATTTTTATGTTGGAAGTTTTTGGAGCTTCTTTTACCTTCGGAACAGTTTCTACTTTTGATTTTTCTGTTTTTGGAGGGGTGGATTTTGTTGCAGCTTCTTTCTCTGCTGTTGCTACGTCTTTTGTTGCAGCTGTTGCTGTGACTATAGGTGCTTTTGCTACATCTTCCGCTACGGCAGGTTCTTTTGTCGCGACAGTTTCTGGTGTGGATGTATAGAAGGGGAGTGATACTGGATTCTTTGTAGGATCTTTCCCTTCATTCGCTTTTTTGAATGCCTCTTCAGTGAAAGGGGGAGTGTCTCCACAGTGTTTCTTGATGTCTGCATAGATATTTTCGAGGGTTTTTCCTTCTTTTGCTGTTATTGTCCCCTTTTCATCTACTTTGAATGAGTCAGATTCAGTCGCTTGATGATTATCTGTGAATGTTGCTCGTGCGATGAGCATATTTTTCCTACCACTGATGAATTTTTCTTTTTCCTCAGGGTTGATTCCTTGGATTTCTGCCTCAAGCCTTGCTATTTCCTCAGCCATTGCGGCATTGGAGTTTCGAAAGTTGTCGATTTTCCATTGGTTAGCATTAACACTGTTGTCTTTGTTGATAATTCCCAAAAGTTTTAGGTAGCAATAAACTTTGATCTTTTCAGGGGTTGGGGATTCTATGCTTTCAAGACCTGCTTTTATTGTTGGAGTATATTTAAAACTTCTTTCCGCACCACCTACCTTAAAGAATATGCTTCCATTTCGAATTTCAAATCCTTCCGGGAGAGTTGGTTTTATTTCGGATTCTTCTTCTTTGAATTCTTTTGCAACTTTTTTTACTTTCTTAATAAATTCTTTGTCCTTGAAGGTTTTTTCTAATTGATTTATTTCTTCTTGTGAGAGTCCTGACAGGTATTGTCTGATTTTTCCCTCGCTAATTGTTTTAGTTATTTCCCTGTTCTTATCACCAATTTGCATAAATGATTTTATCGCAGCTTCTGTTCCTAGTCGTATTGTTGTCGCGGTAACTTGAAGTAATTCATCAACGGTGAGTGAGGGTTCTTTTGTTAGGTGGTCGAGAATTGCTTCTTTCGATTTATTGTCGAGTGGTGTTCCTAATTGTTCTATTAGTTTTTCTTTCCCAAATTCAAATCTTTTTATTGCCTCTTTTACTCCTAGTGTTCCAAGAAGGATCATAGTTGTTTCTTTTCCAAGGCCATCAAGAGCAAAATATCCATCATCGCTGAATTTTTTTAGGATTTTTTCTAAGATTGGTTTGTTTCCATGGCACATTCTTATTAGGGCTACTGCCACTAATGTGCTTTTTGATGCGATTAATTTGTCTGTGAGGTCGTTGAATTGTTTTTCGGTTTTTTCTGCATGTGCGAATAGAATTTTAAGAGACCTGGGATTGCAACATGTCCCTGGGCTAATCCCTGGGCTACTGTTATCTTTACGGATGGTCTTTATGAATAGGTTCTTGTTTTCAGGCGTGCTTTTTTCAAGAAAATCTATTATTTGTCCTATGTATATAGCGCCTAGCTTTTCAATTGGAACACCTGCAATTATGATTTTGTTAGCTTCGAAGATTTCTTTGAATGATTCGTTTGTGAGGCCTTTAATTGCATCAAAGATGGGGTTTGATTCTGTCGTGAGTGGTTTTGTAGCATCTGTTCCTGAGTCTTGTCGTTCTGCAGAGGAGCTTATTTTAACTTTCTTTTTTTCTGCTTCATGTTTTTCTGGAGTTATAACAGGAGTATCAGGGGTTGCTTTGGCACCATCTCCACCTGGATTCTCTCCAAAAAAAACCATCCTATTCTCTCCAAATAATTTTAGTTCTGGTTTTTGCATGTTTTTGTTTTTATTTTCCTTGTATTATAGCAAAAATTTGGGGTTTGGTCAATTTGCTTGAGGGGGAAAATTTGGTATATTCGGGGGGCATTTTTAATCAAATTTTTATGAAACTTCCGGTAATCATTGTTAATTTTAAGATTTATGAGCAGGCGAGTGGGGAAAGTGCTGTTGAGCTTGCGAAAATTCATGAGAGAGTGGCGCAAGAAACTGGTGTTAGTATTGGAGTTGCAGTGAGTGCGTTGGATCTTGCAAAGGTGTGTGAGGCGGTAAATATTCCTGTTTTTGCACAACATATTGACCCTGTAGGGTATGGAAGTGGGACCGGAAAGATAATTGCGGAGGAGGTGAAGGCGCTTGGGGCGCATGGAACATTGCTTAATCATGCGGAATTTCAGATTGGGGATGATGTTTTGAAGAAGAGTATTGAGAGGGCGAAGGAAGTTGGACTTTATACTGTTGTTTGTGCAAATACGCCTGAGGCTGCGGAGAAAATTGTTGGATTTGGGCCGGATTTGGTTGCTGTGGAGCCACCTGAGTTGATTGGTGGGGATATAAGTATTTCAAAGGCGGAGCCGGAGGTTATTGAAAAATCCGTTGAGCTTATTGGAGAAAATAAGGTGCTTGTTGGAGCAGGAGTAAAGAATGGTGACGATATTAGAATTGCGCTTCAATTAGGCGCTTGTGGCGTGCTGTTGGCTTCTGGAGTTACCAAAGCAGAGGATCCTTATAGTGTTCTTTTGGATCTTGCTGAAGGACTTAAGGGTTAGTCTTCAAGTCCGAGTGAAAGGAAAAGTAGGAAGAGTGGAAGGAGGTCGTTTTTGAATATTGGGGTGTCAATTAGTCCGTGAATGAAAAAGTACATTAGTATGAATAGTGCGATTGTTGGAATGTTGATTTCGGTTGATTTGATGAGCTTTTTCGTCGTTAGGTACATTAAATAGAAGAGGAAAAAAAGGCCCATTATTCCGAAATTGAAGATAAAAAGGAGGAATATGTTGTGTGGTTGAAGGACATATAAGTCGAGTGGTTGTCTTTGTAGAACAAATTTTGCGCTTTGGAAGTAATATTCTTGAAATTGTCCAAGCCCGAGGCCAAGCATAGAGTTGTCTGGATCTTGAAGAAGAAATAGTGAGGTTTCCCAAATTTCGCCGCGTTCATCTAGGCTGGAATATTCGGTTTGTAATGTTGGAAGAATTTTTGTGTAAAAAATTGAGGAAATTACGGCGATTGTGATTAGTGCAAGTGTGATTTTTGCCTTTTTGGTGCGTAAAATTGTATGTGAATGTTTTTTGAAAATATAGAGGATTGCTACTATAAAACTTGCTCCAATTGCTCCCATTGATCTTGTTGCAATGATTATTAGTGCGGTTAAAATTGTTTTTGTAAGTGTGGATTTGGATGGAGTTTCAAAAAGGGAGATTGTGTAAAAAATGAAAAATGGAGCTGTGTAGTAGGCTAGGTAAACTGCTGCATCCAGTGGGCCAAGAAGTCGAAGATCGTGAGTGATGTTGTAGCCGAGTAGGTTGAAAATAAGGGAGAAAATCCCAAATGCAATAGCTCCTAATCCCGCAATATCTAGTGCTTTTTCTCTTTCAGTAGGTTTGAATGTGTGAAGGAAGAGAAGCACCAGTGTTGATCCGAAAACCAGAAATTTAAGATGCCTAATTAGGTCTAATTGATTTAGAACAGTATTAAAGAGGGAGATTACCGTGAGTGTGAAAAATCCAACAATTATCCAGTTTCTTCCCAGTCCGTTAATTCTTTTAATGAATGATTTTTCGGCTACGGCTTCAGCAAAAAATGCTAATACGGTTGTTGCGATAAGCACTTCTTGTATGTTACTTGGGTATGGTCCAATCTGAAATCTAATCAGGTAGGACTGGAGGAAGAAGAGGTTTAGGTAAAGAAGAATTTTTGTAATTTTCATGGCTCTTAGTTTACGATTAAATTTGCATTTGGGGAAGGCATTGTTATAATGAATTTAAAGTAAACCAATTAGGTATGAATAAGATTACTGGTAAAGTGATGTCAGGAAGGAAGATAGGGAGAGTTATTGGCTTTCCTACACTTAATTTGCACTATGATGGTCATGAGAGGGGAGTGTATGTTGGGGAGGTTAATATTGATGGGGAGGTTTATTGTTCTGCAGTTATGTTAGGAGAGCGTCCTACTTTTTATGATGTTGATGTTGGATGCGAGGCTTTTCTTCTTGATTTTGATGAAGAGATTAAGCCGGGGACTTATATTGAAGTAGAAGTTTTTGAAAGAATCAGAGATATAAAGAAATTCAATAACTTCACTTTTTTGAAGAATCAGATTGCCAAAGACGCCGATTTCGTGAAGAATTGGTTCGATAGTAAAGAAAAGAAATGATATCACTTTTGCGCAAACTTATTCCCGATAGGCATCCTTTTAGATTGCTTTATCATAAGCTTAAGGCCTTTGTTGCTGCAGTTTATTACCGATTTCCAGCGAATAATCTTGTCGTTGTTGGAGTTACGGGGACAAACGGTAAAACAACTACGGTAAATTTGATTACCAATATCTTGAATGAGGCTGGGTATAAGGTTGGTATGGCCTCAACAATTAATTTTCAGGTAAATGATGAGAGATGGGCGAATATACAAAAGCAAACAACCGTTGGGCCTTTTCAGCTTCAGAAATTACTTCGAAGGATGGTTAGTGAAGGCTGTAAATATGCTGTGCTTGAGGTAACTTCGCATGCATTGGATCAGTCACGAGTGCTTGGAATTAACTTTGATGTAGCGGTTTTTACAAATATTACCGAGGACCATGTTGAGTATCATGGAAGTTTTAATTCTTATCTTGATTCGAAGGGTAAATTGTTTAAGAAGGTGTCTAAGGGTAGGCGAAAATTTGGGGTGCCAAAGGTGATGATCCTTAATAGTGATGATAAATATCACAATTATTTTGACCAGTTTATTGCTGATAGAAAAATTACTTATGGCCTTGGGATGGCCACTGTTTATGCAGAGAGAATTGAGAAAAAGCCTGAGGGGTCACATTTTATTATGCATATTCCTAATAATGCTATTCCAATTGAGCTTAAAATGCCTGGCGAATTTAATGTTGCGAATGCGTTGGCTGCTGCATCAACAGCTATAGCATTGCAGGTGCCTATTGAAATTGTGAAGAAGGGGCTTGAGGAGAGCGGTTCGGTGGCGGGAAGGCAGGAGCATATCGATTGTGGTCAGAACTATAGTGTTGTTATTGATTATGCGCATGCACATGATGCTTTGGAGAATTTGTTGAAGTTGTATAGGGGGCTTACTCCAGGGCGATTATTTGCAGTTTTTGGTGCAACTGGAGGAGGAAGAGATAAGAAAAAACGTCCTCGGATGGGGGAGATTGGTCATGAATATGCAGATTATTTGATTTTGACCGATGATGATCCATACAGTGAAAATGAAATGGATATTATTGAGCAGCTTTCGACCAATATTCCGCGTAAGGAAGGACATGGTTTTTGGAAGATCCCAAATAGGCGTGAGGCTATTCGTTTGGCCTTAACACTTGCGAAGGAGCAGGATACCGTGGTTATTGCAGGGAAGGGCTGTGAGGAGGTTATGATGGTGAGAGGAAAGAAGATAGAGTGGAGTGATAAACAGGTCGTAGAGGAGCTAATAAAGCGTGATATTGAGGTTGAGATCGAGGGAGGGGAGTTTGAACGGAGGGAAAATGTTTGTAAGCAGTCATAATGAATGGGTTTTTACTAATAGATAAAGAAAGTGGGGTTACCTCTTTTGACGTGGTAAGACAAGTTCGTCACATTATGGGAGAAAAGAAGGTGGGGCATAGTGGAACGCTTGATCCTTTGGCTACCGGGCTTCTTTTGATTGCACTGGGAGAGGGGACTAAGCTTCTTGAGTACTTGATTGGATGTGACAAAAAATATGAGGTTGTGGCGAAATTTGGTGCGGTTTCAGATACTTATGATGCTGAGGGCACTATTTTGGCTTCTAATGCGGATTTTAGTCTTTCGCGAGAGGGTATTGAAGATGCTATCAAGTCCAATTTTTTAGGGAAAATCGAGCAAATTCCGCCGAAATATTCAGCCCTTAAAATAAAGGGAAAAAGAGCATGTGATTTGGTAAGAGAGGGAAAAGAGGTGGAAATGAAAGGCCGGAATGTGAAGATATTGTCGTTTGATGTTCTGGAGGTGAGTGAAAAAAGTGCAAAATTCGTAGTTGAGTGTGGAAGTGGAACTTATATTAGGTCTCTTGTTCACGACTTGGGGCAGGTACTTGGTTGTGGTGCATATGTAGCGGAGTTAAGGAGGACTAAAATTGGTAATTTTTCTATTGAGAATGCGGTAAATCTAGAGGTGCTGGATAAAAAAGTTGAACAAGCTCTTGTGTCGATGGAAGAGGTTGGAAAGAGTTTTTCTTATCTGGATCTTACCGATGATGAGTTTGAGGGCCTCAAAGATGGTAGGGTTTTGTTGGGTAAAAAACTTGAACAAGAGCCGCCATTAATGGCTTTTTATAGAGGGAAACTTATTGGTGTGCTTCAGGATAGTAGCAGTGGGATAAAACTCTCTAAGGTTATTCATGGATAACATGTGTGTTGGCTCTTGACAATGATCCTGTTTGTGGTACCATTGTTTACTTCTTAACAAACAATATTATGGCTATAGGAAAACCTGTTACGTATTTAGGAGAAGATCCTTCTGGAGTTGAATTAAAATTCCCCGAGGGGTTATCTGATGGAGTGGCTGATGATTTTGATCTTTCTGACTTATCTGAAGAAGATGTTGATGATCCAAAAACTGTTAGAGATGTAGTTTCTCAGGTAATTCAAGGCAGTGATGCATATTCAATTGCTCATTTTTTGGAGGTTCCTACAGATATTATGGATATTTCTTTGAGTGGAGGAGGAAGAGAACGTGTAAGGGGAGCTTTTGTGGATGCACACGCTAGAATGGTAGAGTCATTTGAAAAGGTTCATCGGGATACTACTTTCGATGCTGCTTCGGCTTCTCTTGGGTATGAAACTTCTCGTGGTCTTGATGATTCTTATCAATTGGCTTATGTATCTGATGTTCTTAGAGTTCGTTTTGCACGAGATGTCGCTGCTGCCCTAAATTATTAAGCATTGCCAAAAATGTGATCTAGATCTAAATTGAACGTGATCTTTTCCAAAACATTATGGATCTTAGTTCATATTTAGGTACAGGGCTTTATGTGTTTGTAATTACAATGGGTTTGTTGTTGATTGCTTATAAGGTTTTTCCGAGATGGGGAATGGTTGATAGGCCTGAGAAGTATGGGCTTAATAGAGCGCCGATTCCTTATTTTGGTGGGGTGGTTATTTATTTGGCTTTCTTAATATCTGTTTTGGCTTTGCTTCCATTAACAGAGGCTGTTGTTGGGCTTCTTATTAGTGGAACTATTATTGCTATGCTTGGGTTTTTGGATGATCTTTTTGATATAAACCCATTTGTTAGGCTTGGAGTGCAGTTGTTTGCAGCTTTCATTCTTGCATATTTTGGTATTGGAATTTTTTCTATAAATATACCTTTGATTGGCGTTTTGAACTTAAGTTTTCCTTTAGTTGGAGGGCTTCTTGTTATGAGTGTGCTTTTTACAATCCTGTGGGTTATGGCTATTGTTAATACTATGAATTTTGTTGATGGAGTTGGGGGGCTTTGTAGTGGCGTGAGTTTTATTGCAGGAATTACTTTGTTTGTTCTTAGTGTGCATCCAGGGATTCATACGGATCCTTCTTCGCAGGAGGCAGTGGCGATTTTAGCCCTTATTCTTGCTGCTATTTCATTCGCATTTTTGCTTTTTGATTTTCCGCGTCCCAGGTTTTTGATGGGGGATAGTGGTAGTACCTTTTTGGGGTTTTTGATTGCTACTTTGGCTATTTTTTCCGGTGGAAAGGTGGCAACTGCGTTTCTTGTTTTGGGTTTGCCAATTTTAGATATGATTTGGGTTGTTTTTAGACGTATTTTTTCTGGAAAGAAGTTTTGGAAGGGTGATATGTTGCATCTTCATCATAGATTCCTTGAACTTGGTATGTCCGAGAGGAAAGTGGTCACTCTTTATCTTTTAATTACAGCGTTTTTCGGTGTTATGGCTGTTACTTTTGTTAGCACCGAGCAGAAGTTGTTTGAGATTGTTTCCTTAGTTTTTTTAATGATAATTTTGGGAGTAGCTTTGGTTTTGGTTCCAAGGAGAAGATAGAGATTGAATTTGTCAAATAATTGCTGTATAAATGCATTACTATGGCTGACGCTGTTGAAGAAATTAAGGCTAAACTCGATATTGTGAACACTGTTTCGCAGTATGTTCAGCTTAAGAAGGCAGGAGTGAATTATAAGGCATGTTGTCCTTTTCATAGTGAAAAAACTCCTAGTTTTGTTGTGAGTCCGGAAAAACAGATTTTTCACTGTTTTGGGTGCCACAAGGGAGGGGATATTTTTACTTTTGTTGAGGAGGTTGAGTCGGTTGAGTTTACTGAGGCTTTGCAGATTTTGGCTGATAAGGCAGGGATTAAGCTCGAAAAGCTTTCTAAGTATGAGAAGAAAGGAGATAAAAGTGAAAAAGATGAATATTATAAAGCTCACGATCTTGCATGTGAAAAATATGAGGAGCAGTTACATAAAACGAAGGATGGGAAAAAGGTTCTTGAGTATTTGTACAAGAGGGGGCTTAAGGATGAGACCATTAAGGAATTCCGAATAGGATTTGCTCCTGATGATTATAATTTTTTGCATGATTACTTGATTAAAAAAGGGATCAGTAAAAATGTTTTGCTTAAAAGTGGGCTTTGTTCTGCGAAGAATATTGCATCGGATAATATTTATGATAAATTCCGTGGTCGTCTTATGTTTCCAATCTTTAATTATGTTGGGCGTGTTTGTGGATTTGGTGGTCGTGCATTAAGTAATGAACAGTCACCAAAATATTTAAATTCTCCAGAAAATATTATTTATAACAAGAGTAAGGTTTTGTATGGTTTGTATCATGCTAAGGATGCAATTAAGAAGGAAAGTCAGGTCGTATTGGTTGAGGGGTACTTTGATGTTGTTTTGCCTCATCAGGAAGGAGTGGAGAATGTTGTAGCAGTTTCCGGAACTGCTCTCACTGAGTATCAGGTTGGCATTATAAAAAGGCTTACAACTAATATTGTGACATGTTTTGATCTTGATAAGGCGGGATTTGAGGCTACAAAAAGATCTTATTCCATTATTCAGAATGCAGAGTTAGTTATGAAAACAGTTGGAGGATTTGCAGGAAAGGATCCAGCGGATCTTGTGAAAGATAAGGGGGGGGATGAATTTAAGAAATATATATCAGGGGCAAAAGATTTCTTTAGTTTTTATATGAAAAAATTGACTACGGAAAATGATATTTTGACTTTGGATGGGCGTCGAAGTGTCTTAAAAGAGGTTTTACCGATCTATAAGACCATGAATTCAGGAGTTAAGGATCTATATGTTAGAGAGCTTTCTAGTCTTTTAAATATCAAAGAGCAATATTTGTACGATGAGATTGATAGCTTTTCTCTTCCTGGTAGTCATCCTGCAAGACAAACAATGGCTGATGGTGCTTTAAGTTCTGGAAGTGCATTTGATCTGAAAGAAACTATTATTTCTATTGTTTTGATTAATTTTGAGTTGTTTGAAGTCCTTAAAAAAGCAGTGGATGATTTGGATTTTTCAGATGAAGAGAAAGTCATTTACAAGGGATTGCAAGATCAGTATAATTCCATGCGAACGAAATCTGGAGGTTGGAATCTCGAAAAGGGGTTTCCACCTGAATTAAAAGGAAAATTGGATGTTCTTCTGCTCTATGCAGAGGAGCGTTATAGTAGTTTTTCAGGAGAAGCACTCACTATTGAGCTTGGAAAACTGGTTGACAAGGTGAAAAAAATGAAGCATCAGTATCAATTGAGGGAGCTTGTAAAAGCACTTTCTGAGGCTGAAGATAAAGGAGATACGAAGAAGGTAAATGAGTTATTGGTCCAGCAGCAAGAGTTGTTGCAAAAAAAAGAGTAAATTTCATTTCTTATTGTTAAATTATGGCTAGAACAACTAAGTTTATTGCTCACCCTACTGATGATCAGTTGGAGAAGTATCCAAAAGAGGTTAAGAATTTGATTGGAAAGGGAAAATCGCAAGGATTTATAACTCAGCAAGAGCTTCTTAAGGCTATGCCAAAAATTGAGGATGATCTTATTTTGCTTGATGAAATCTACAGTCTTTTCATGGATCTTGGTATTGAGGTTATTGATACAAAAGAATCTATGCTTGCCGAGGCTGATGATTGGACGAAAGATGATCTAACTTATTCTGATGGAAAGTCTACTGATGTCGCTCCTGAGGTTCCTAGAGAGACTCTTTCCGAGAGAAAAGATAAGAAGGATAAAAAAGAGGCAGAATTTAAAGAGATTGCAAATGATTCAATTAGATTATATTTATGTGAGATCGGAAGAGTTGCGCTTTTGACTGCAAAGGAAGAGGTTGATTTGGCTAGAAGAATTGCAAAGGGCGATCAATCTGCGAAATCAAAGCTTGCGGAGGCGAATTTAAGGCTTGTTGTAAGTATCGCAAAGAAATATATCGGACGTGGTCTATCCTTTTTGGATCTTATTCAGGAGGGAAATATTGGTCTTTTCCGTGCGGTTGAGAAATTTGATCCTAATCGTAGATTTAAATTTTCAACCTATGCTACATGGTGGATTCGTCAGGCCATAACGCGTGCGATTGCTGATCAGGCAAGGACTATTCGTATTCCTGTGCATATGGTTGAGACAATCAATAAGCTTACTCATGCGCAAAGGCGTCTTGTTCAGGAGCTTGGACGTGAGCCACTTGTTGAAGAGTTAGCTGCTGAGATGGATATGGAAGTTAAGAAGGTTCGTCATATTTTGAAGATTTCTCAGGATATAGTTTCTCTTGAGGCTCCTGTGGGAACTGAGGAGGATAGTAAACTTGGTGACTTTATCGAGGATGATGAGGCTCTTTCACCATCAGAATCAACAAACAGACAATTACTAAAAGAAAATATACATGAGATGCTTCAGTATCTTTCTCCACGTGAAAGAAAGATTATTGAGATGCGTTTTGGTTTGAAGGATGGAGTTGGACATACTCTTGAGGAGGTGGGACAGGAATTCCATGTTACTCGTGAGCGTATTCGACAAATCGAGGCGAAGGTCCTTCAAAAACTCAAGGAGCATCCTACTAGTGCGAAAATTCGACCTCATTAATATTTAATATTCCCATATTTATGGCTAAGAAAGTTGCAAAAAAGAAAGATGAAAAAGTTGAACAGGTTGTTCATGAAGAATTTTTTACTGATGATGGTAAAAAGGCTACTTTAATCACAAAAGAAGGTCTTAAGAAACTACAAGACGAATTAGATAATCTTCAAACTGTTAAACGAAAAGAGGTAGCTGCGCGTATTAAGGAGGCTATTTCTTATGGAGATCTTTCTGAAAATGCTGAGTACGAAGAGGCAAAAAATGAGCAGGCTTTTGTGGAGGGACGAATAATGGAGCTTGAGGAGAAGATTAAGAATGCGAAAATCATCTCAGGAAAGCAAAAAATTACAAAAACAATTCAATTGGGAACTACTGTTCATCTTCAAAATGTCACAAAGAATAAGGATGAATTGGAGGTTTATACAATTGTTGGTTCAACAGAAGCAGATCCTTTTGAGGGAAATATCTCTAATGAATCACCAATCGGAAGTGCCCTTCTTGATAAAGGAAAGGGGGATACTATAAAAGTTTCTATCCCTGCTGGATCAGTTGAATACAAGGTTGTGAAGATGGACTGATAAACTTATTTCCTCTTCTTTGTCGCAAGATACCTATGTTCTTGCTTTTTCTCCTTGTGGATATGTAGTTTTTGCTCGATGTTGTGTTTCTCTCGTTTGTAATCAATTTTGAAGATTTTGATGTATCTATATGTGAAGAATAGGGCAAGTAGTACAATTAAATATAGCCATAGCCTCATAGAGAAGAATGGGATGTTTTCATATCTAACAGCAGTATAAATAAGTAGAAACAGTCCAATAGTTATCATTCTTTTTGAAAGCTGAGCAAATAGTCTTTTGAATGCAAAATCTGTTTTCTTTTTTTTCTTGTAGTAAACAGAGAAAAGTGAAGCGGCTACTAATAGTAGTACTGCAACAATAATAACCGGAAGTTGATATTTAAACTCTGTTCCTGGGGTTGTTTTGATAAAGTATTTAAAGAATGCAGCGATGTTATCCATTTTTTTTCTTAGTTAAGTGTCTTTTATTGCGACGCTTATTATAGCGAAGATAAATAAATATACCAATTGTAATTGCGAATATCCCGGAAACGACTTGAGGGACCCTAATTCCTAGTAAAATCCATGTGTCATCTCCTCTTACAAATTGTTCAAGAAAGAATAGGACTGTGTATGCAAAAGCTCCTATTATACCCATTTGTCCCGGTTTGTTTTCGTGGTCGAATTTTTGTAATTTGTCTAGCATTATTAAGACAATTGCTAGTGTTGTGGCGTATAAGAAGGCGTAAATTTGCGTTGGGTGGATTGGAACGGTGTATTTTATTGATGGGTTTTCAAACCTTACTCCCCAGGGGAAAGATGTTTCACTACCATAGTGAATTCCCTCAAAAAATGCGCCTATGTGGCCAATTGCGAACCCTATTATCATTGCAGGAATTAAAACATCAAGCCATTTGAAAAAGTTTTGATCTTCTTTTTTGCATAGATAATATAGGTATAGACCAAATGCAATTAGTGCCCCCCATATACTGAGTCCTTTGTCCCAGATTTTGAATATTTGGAAAAAAGTTGTTGAACTGAATTCGTAAAAAAATGTTGTAAAGTTTGAGATAATAGAAAAAATTCTTGCTCCTACAAGGGATATTAATATCATACTCCACGCATTTTCCGTGAAAAACTGCACTTTTAAGCCATTTTTTTCGCTTAGTTTGATTAGTGTGTATGTTGTGGCGAGTAGGGCAATGCCAAAAAATAGCCACAATGTATTTAGAGTGAAAAATTTTGTTTGAATAATTTCGGGAAACATAATTTATAGGTTTAACAGAACGATAAGACTAGTAATTACAAATGAGGGGAATAATATTATTGTTGAAATTTTACTTTTCTTGAAGAAATTTGTTTTAATTGCAGTTGTAGAGTGAAAGAGAAATAAAACGATAACTGCATATTTAAAGATTGAACTGTTGTAGATGTAAAATCCTGCGGGGATTTCTTCTAGTCCAAAATCCTTTGAAGTTATGTAGAGTGAAATAAAGTAGTATAGAAGGTAAAAGCCCAGTAAGTATCCTGAGAAAGTGTTGATTTCTGTTAATAGGCCGCCTGTGTCTAATTTAATTCCTCCCATTGTTTCTTTCTCAGCGTTTTTTCTGTCTTTTCTGAGTTTATATACCACTTTAATGCTATGTACCGCTTTTTGGCGGGCACGATAAATTGTTTTTATAGAATTTATAACTTTGCTTCTATATTCAGAGGTGGGTTCTTTGAAATACATTTTTGCAAATTCCCACATTTGTTTGTTGTATATTTTAATTTGATTCTTGATGATTTGGACTTCCGGAGGTGTTTCAAAATATTCTTTAACTTTTTTAAAGAGAGTGCGAAGGAAATTTATAATTGCAGTGTCTTTATGCTTATTGTTTTCCTCCCAATCTTTGATTTTATTTAGTATGTCTTGAGAAAGACTTTCTGGGCGTTGAGTTTTGTATAGTTCGTTTAATAGGTCTTTGCTTTTTATCTGTAGCTGAAGCCGTTTTTCTTGGAATCCTTTTTCTTTTAAACTTTTTTCCTGTGCCTCAATGTAAATTAAGAGATCTTCTGCAGTATGTAAAATATATTCTAGGTTTTTGCTGTTTTTTATTCTTAGAAGTTTGTCGATTTTTTTATTAATTTCTGCTTTTTTGTCCATGTCAAATTCGTTGTCGAATTCTGCCAGAAGTCCGTTGATTTTGACGAGGAGATCCTCAATTTTAAGTTTGGTGAATGCTTCTTCTTTTTCTCTAACAATTTCGATTTGTGCCGAATAGTCGACTTTTTCTTTAGTATTATCGATGAGTTTTTCTCTAAGCGCTGCTGTTCCTTCTTCTCTTGCTTCGGATACTGTTTTTTCTTCTGCACCTTCTTCCCATACTGCTGTTACAGATAGGTTATATTCATTTGAAAGCTTGTTAAAAGCTTCTTCTTTGGATTTACAGGGGATTGTTCCATTAAGTAATTTTGAGTTTTTGTCGACTGCTTCAAAATGGAATTTTTTGAGTGTTGCATCAATTACGGGTGCCTCAAAAGATTCTTCAAGTGTAAGAATGGAGAATCCTAGGTTGTTTAGTTCTTGTTTTGCAGTCTCAACACTCGGAGCCTCAACGGTTCCTGATAGTTTTTTACCCTCCTTGTTTGCGACAGTATATTTAAATACAGGCATGTGAAAATAGTATCAGATTGTGCTTTTTAACGCTACTTTTTTGCAGCTGAAATAAAGCCCTGGAAGAGCGGATGAGGCTTGCTTGGACGAGACTTAAATTCAGGATGGAATTGGCATCCAATCATAAACGGATGTCCTTTAATTTCTGCTATTTCTACTAGATTTTGTTTTGGATTGATTCCTGAGAAAATCATTCCTCCTTTTTCAAGATTGTCCATGTAGTCGTTGTTGAATTCGTATCTGTGTCTGTGTCGTTCTTCTATTTTGTTTTTCTTGTAAAGTTTGTGAGTTTTTGTGCCTTTCTTTATTGTACATGGATATGCTCCAAGTCGCAGAGTCCCGCCTTTTTCCTTGTCTTTGTGTTGTCCGGGAAGGAAGAGAATTACGTACTTGTCTGGAGTTAGTTTTTCGTTTTCATCAAATTCTTGAGATGTTATTTCGTTGTCTTTGTAGATGTGGCGAGCGAATTCTATTGTCATAATTTGCATTCCGAGGCATAGGCCCAGATATGGTATCCCTTTTTCGCGAGCATATTTTGCTGCAAGAATTTTCCCTTCGGTACCTCTTATCCCAAATCCTCCAGGAACTAATATTCCATCAGCAGATTTAAGGTCTCTCCATGTTTTTTTGTCTTTTTCTTCAAGTTTTCCGGATGATACCCATACTAGTTTTAGATCTCTGTTTTCATGATAACATGCGATTTTCAATGATTCGATCACACTTAGGTATGCATCATCAAGTCCTGTGTATTTTCCGACTAGGGCAATTTTTAGGGCAGGTTTCTTTGCGTGAATCTTTTTTACAACTGCTTTCCATTCTTTTAGGTCGGTTTTTAATTTTCCGAGATCAAGCTTGTCTGCAATAAGTTGGGCTATATCATATTTTTGAAAATTTAGTGGTACCTCATAGATTGATCCTACTGTTTGAGCTGGTATAACGTAGTTTTCTGCTACATCACAGAATAGAGCAATCTTTTTTAGGTGTTCTTTTTTAATTGGATAATCAGCTCGCGCAAGAATCATATCTGCTTGAATTCCAATTGATCGGAGTTCCCTTACTGATGCCTGAGTTGGCTTTGTTTTGAGCTCTTTTGATGCTGCAAGATATGGAAGTAGGGTTAGGTGAACAAAAAATGTGTTCTCTGCTCCCAGTTTATTTCTTAGTTGTCTGATGGCTTCCATGAAGGGGAGGCCTTCGATATCTCCAACTGTTCCTCCAATCTCACACATCATAATGTCGCATCCACTTTCCTCTGCTGCGCGTGTAATTTTGTCCTGAATTGCATTGGTAATATGTGGAATAATCTGAATTGTTCTTCCCAGAAATCCTCCTTTTCTTTCTTTGTCTAATACTTCTCCGTAGACTTTTCCGTTTGTAACTGATGAAAGTTTACTAAGGTTTACATCTATGAATCTTTCGTAGTGTCCAAGGTCAAGATCGGTCTCTCCTCCGTCATCTGTGACAAATACCTCTCCGTGTTGAAAGGGGCTCATTGTTCCTGGGTCAACATTTAGGTATGGATCGAGTTTTTGTGTGAAGACTTTTAATCCGGAAGCTTTTAGAAGTGCGCCAATAGATGCTGAGGCGATTCCCTTTCCTAGGGAACTACATACACCTCCAGTTACAAATATGTATTTACACAAATTGAAAAATTTTAAAAGCCCTTCTAAGCCAATCTAGTCTAACAGGATGAAAAGTTCAAGTTTATTTATATCCAATTTTCTTTTTGGCTTCGTCTAGCGTTTGAGATGCCACTTTTTTTGCTCTTTTATTCCCATCTTCAAGTATTTCCCAAACAAAATCAGGTTTTTTGATTAATTCAGTGTACTTTTCTCGAGCCTCTGCAAAGTGGGCCATTATTTTTCCTAGAAGTTCTTTTTTTGCATCACCATAGCCAAATCCTCCAGCTTTGTATTTTTCTGCGAGGTCATTGTATTCCTCTTCAGTTGCTAGAAGTTTATATAAAATTGCGACATTGCATTTTTCTGGATTTTTGGGGTCTTCTACAGGTGTTGAATCTGTGACAATTCCCATTACTTGTTTCTTTAATACGTTATCGTCAGCAAAAATTTCAATTGTATTTCCATATGATTTGCTCATTTTTTGGCCATCGGTGCCAGGGACAACGGCAACATCTTCTTTGATAAATGGTTCTGGTATTTTAAATGTCTCTCCAAATGTGCTGTTAAAGCTTTGGGCGAGATCGCGCGTCATTTCAATGTGTTGTTTTTGATCTTGCCCAACTGGAACTAGGTCTGGTTGATATAGCAAAATGTCTGCGGCTTGTAGGATTGGATAATTGAAAAGCCCTACAGAAATTTCCTTTTTCCCTTTGTTTAATGCATCTTTCCATGCGTGAGCTCTTTCTAGGAATGGCATAGTCGCCATACAGTCTAATATCCAGCAGAGCTCGGAGTGTTCTGCTACGGCTGATTGTTTGAAAAAAACAGTTTTTTCAGGATCAAGGCCGAGGGCAAGGTAGCTTGCGGCAAGATCGAATGTCTGTGAACGCATTAGTTCTGCATTTTTCACTGTTGTAAGTGCGTGTAGATCTGCAATAAATAAAAATGCTTCATAGTCTTTTTGCATTTCAATGTGCTGGCGCATGGCTCCAAGGTAGTTTCCTAGGTGTGGTCGTCCGCTTGGTTGTACTCCTGATAGTATTCTTTTCATATTAGGTTATGGCTATTGGATCAATGTCTATTTTTATCGACGAGTCCATTATATATTCTTTTGGAAGTTTTTCGAGTATTTTGTGAATAATGCCCGAGTTGGTGCGGTCTTTTATAAGTGTAATGAAGCGATATTTGCCGTGTAATCGCAGGAGGTAGGCGGGATATGTGTTTATGTCGATTTCATCTTTGTATCCCTCCTCTCGCACGATTTTCCATATTTGGTCCTCTAGTTTTTCTGCTTTTTCTTTGCACATCTTTTGTGATTTGTCCGATACGAGAAGTTTTGCAAGTGAGCTGAATGGGGGATTGGAGAGAAGTTTTCTTTGTGTGATCTCGTATTTTTCAAATCCTTCGGTGTCTGCAGCTGCCGCAAACCGAAGGGCTAAATTATCTGGATTGTATGTTTGAATTATAACTTTTCCGTCTTTCCCTGATCTCCCTGCTCTTCCGCTGACTTGAGTTAGTAGTTGGAAATTTCGTTCGCTTGTTCGGAAGTCGGGGATGTTGAGTCCGATATCTGCAAGAACAACGCCAACGAGGTTTACTTTTGGTAAATGGAGGCCTTTTGCGACCATTTGAGTTCCTATTAGGATATCTGCTTCGTGATTGCGGAAGGCTCTGTATATGTCTTCGAACCCATGTTTTGTTGAGGTTGTGTCTTTGTCTGCACGAAGGACACGGAGTTTAGGAAAAGATGCGGCAAATTCGCGTTGAATGTCTGCCTCAATTTTTTGTGTTCCTATTCCGAGAAATCTTATGTTTATGCCATTGCAGTTTGGACATGTCTCATTCATTTTTCCGATTAGTCCGCAGTGGTGACAGATAAGGCTTGGGGAGCTGAGCGTGCTTTTGTGATAGGTGAAAGGAATGTCGCAAGTAGGGCATTTTTCGATGTATCCGCAGTCTCTACAAACGATTGAGGATGCTGCTCCACGCCTATTTAGGAATAGAATTGCCTGTTCTTTTTTATTGAGGACGGTGGTGAGTTCTTCCCGAAGGCGATCTGAGAAGATTGAGAAGTTCTTTTTATGGAATTCGTCGCGAAGATCAACGATCTCGATCTCTGGAAGGATGCTTGCGCCAATTCGTTCGTGTAGTCGAAGTGTTGTGTCTTTTAGCCTCTCTGTTGACTCTATGCTTGGTGTTGCGCTTCCAAGAACAAGTTTGGCGCTTTTATTTAGCTTAATTAGTTTTTCTGCAACTTTATGAGCGTTGTAGCGAGGTGCTTGATCTTGTTTGTACGATGTTTCGTGTTCTTCGTCGATTATTATGAGTCCTAATTCTTTTGTTGGGGCGAAAATTGCTGACCTTGATCCCAGTACTAGTTTTGCCTCTCCTGTCCAAATATCTGTCCATGCGCGATATCTTTCTCCTTCAGATAGTTTGCTGTGGATAACTGCAGTCTTTATTTGCAGTGCGTTTTCGAAATATTCGATCATTTGGGGAGTGAGTGAGATTTCAGGGACAAGCAATATTACTTGTTTGTTTTTTGAGATCATCTCTTTTGCTAAATGAACATAAACTTCTGTTTTCCCTGATCCTGTGATCCCGTGAATAAGGTGAGATTTTTTAGTCGAAGTAAGGATTGTTTTGACTACTTTCTCTTGATCTGGGGTGAGTTTTTTTTCGCTTTTGTGAACAATTTTTTTGCTACTTTCTTGATCAGTTTTTTTGTTCTTTCTGAATGGCTTGTTTTCAACCATTCTTGGTGTAATAAGAAGTCTAAGAGTTTTGTGTTTTGGGCAAAAATAGTAATCTGAAATCCATTTAAGAAGGGTGATTTGAGTTTCTTTTAATAGCGGGATTGGATTTGTAATTTCCTTTATTTTTTGTGTGCGAAATTTTGGCTTTTTATTGTGTGTACTCAGGACTATCCCGTACACACTTCTTCCTCGAAGTGGGACTTTTACTCCTTGTCCATGTTTGATATCTAATTCTTCTGGGACCTCATATGTCAAAGAATCCATATCGTCTCCAACCTTTCTTGTCAGCAAAACTTCTGCGTATTTCATGCCTGCACTATATCCTTCTTAAGGCCTCCTTCCAACAAGAAATAAAGGACGGGGATCACAATAAGTGTGAGGATTGTTGAAAATGTTAGTCCGAAGATTAGGGTGTATCCAAGGCCTGCCCAGAACTCATTTGTTAGGGCTAGGGGAAGAATTCCCGCGATAGTGGTGATACTGGTCATTATAATAGGTTGGAGCCTTGCATTGGCTGCTTCAGCAATAGAAGTAGTAAGTGGCATTCCTTCCTTACGATTACTGTTGATTCGATCAATCAGGACTATCGCATCATTTACCACGATTCCTGTTAAGGCTACTACCCCGAGGAAGGCTGGGAATGATAGGTTGAGGCCTACGAGCATTAATCCTGGGAATACTCCGATTAGGGCTAGTGGGAGTGTTAGGAGAATGATTACTGGCTGTCTGAATGAGTTGAAAACCATTACTAGAGTAAAGGCAATAAGAACTACTGCAACAAACATTGATCGGAATAGGTCTTTGAATGATTCTTCAATGTCTGCGAAATCTCCACCAAATTTGTATTCATATCCTTTTGGTATCTCAAGGGTGGCTAGTTTTGCCTCAATTGCTGCGGTTACATCTACTACATTTGCATTAACATCAATATCACTTAGGATTTGTAGTCTTCTTTTTTGGTCTTCTCTTACTATAGATGATGGGCTTGGTCCGAATTCATATGTTCCAATTTCGCCAAGTGTTATTGATCCTCCAGCAGGAAGTGGGATTTCGAAGTTTTCAATGTCGTGAATTGATATGTTTGGTCTGCCATTTTTCTCGGGGAGATCATATGAGACAAGTACTCCTAAATCTTCTCCTTCAATTGTAATGTCGGTAGCATCAATTCCCTGAATGATGTTACGGATTAGAGCGGAAACTTGAAGTGAGCGTAGTCCATAATAGGAGAGAATGTCCTCGTCTAGGGTGAATTTGAACTCGTTTAATCCAGGTGAAATACTTAATCTTACATTCTTGGTTTGAGGTATTGTGGCGATTGTCTCTTTTAACTCGTTTGAAAGTTCAGTTAGTCTATCAAAGTCCTCACCACTGACTCTTATTGTTATTGCCCCGTCTGAGGGTGGGCCCTCTGTTATTTCCTCAACTCGAATGTCTGCGCCTCTAAGGTGTGCAATTTTTTTCCTGAAATCTTCCGCAACTATATAACTCTTAACTTCTCTTTCTTCTTTTGGAATTAGATTAACTGTTATGTTCGCTAGGTTTGTTTGTGAGCTTCCTCCTTGAAAAAATCCATCGTCATCACTAGAAAGTGCTACTGCGGAACTTGTTCCCACTTTTGTAAGGAAATTCTGAACTTCCGGTACGTTGTAAAGTTCTGCTTCCACTTCTGCGATTAGTCGATTTGTCTCGTCGATTGATGTTCCTTTCTGAGTTTCAAGTTGAACGATGAAATAGTTTTGGTCGGTTGAGGGGAACATTTCTACCTTAAGTAGCCCTGTTATTGGTAGCATTAGGCTTGATGCAAATGCGGTTAGGGCTATGAGGAGCACTATTACGCGGTATTTTCTTTTTTGGATGATGTTTTCAATGATGTCGTGAAACTTTGCTCCGATTCGTTCGAAAAGGGGATGCAGAATACTCACATTTTTCTTTTCTGCTTTGATGAATTTTGTTGAGATAGATGGGGCAACTGTTAGTGCGATAAAGAGCGAGGAGAGTAGGGCGGCTGAGATTGTTATTGGAAGTGTCTTTAAAAACTCTCCAAGAATTCCGCTAACAAGTAGCATTGGGAAAAATGCGAATACTGTTGTTAGTGTTCCCGCAATTAGTGGCCATTTATATGTCTCTACCGATAAAAGTGCTGCCTCTGTGGAGGTTAGCCCTCTCTTTACTATATTCTCATATATTCCCTCCATTATTACGATGGTGGTGTCTACCATTAATCCAAGTGCAATTACGAGAGAGAAAAGGGATAGTGAATTAATTGTCATTCCTTGGATGTCCAAGACGATAAATGTGATCATAAATATCAGAGGAATAGAAAGTCCAGCGATGATTCCTTGTCTTAGTCCAAGTGCCAAGAACAGAATAAACATGATTATGAACATAGTCTGGATTCCGCTTCTTGTTAGGTTTCCAAGATCCTCTTTTATCCACTGAGAGTTATCGTTACTAATGTGTACTGACATAGAATGGGGAATTCTTCCATCCTTTTCCATTGCCTCAATTACAGCTTTTGTTTCATCAACAACCGCTATAACATTACTGTCATCCTTGTTGTAAACCTGTAGGGAAATTGCCGGCTCAGATTTTTCTCCATTCGCTGATAGGCGGCTAATAACTCCAAGTGTAGGGTATCTTTCTTGTACTGATGCGATATCTTTTAATAGAATTTCGTATTTTTCTTCCTGCCCAATGGTTACAAGAGGCATGTTTTGTAGCGATTCAATAGAATCAAAACGATTATCAATTCTGATAGAATAATTTATCTTGTCAGACTCAACAATCCCTACAGGAAGATTGTTGTTGTTTAGCTTTATTAGATTGCTTATTTGATCAATAGAAAGCCCGTATCCCTCGGATTTTGCCTGATCAACTTTAACTTCTATATATTTCTTTTGAGTTCCAGTTAGTGCTACTGCTTTTACATCTTTTAGTCGTTCAAATTCATCTTGGATTTTCTCTGCAACCTCTGTCATCTCGTAAATTGGTTGCTCTCCCATCAATGAAAAAGTAACAATAGAGAAGGCGTTAGCCTCTGCTTTTGCAGCAATAGGGTCTGTTGCATCCTCTGGAAGCTCAGGTTTTACAAGGTCCACTGCGTCTTTCACCTCTTGCAATTTGTCATCCATATCAAGGCCAGCCTCAAACTCAATAAACACTGAACTAAAGCCAAATCCTGATGTTGAAGAGAGGGTCTTTATGTCAGAAATATTTGCTATCTTATCTTCTAGTGGGATTGAAATTAGTGTCTCAACATCCACTGGATTTGCTCCAGGAAGAACTGTTGTTACAGCGGCGAATGGGATTTCTACCTCTGGTTGAATCTCTCTTGGTAATGATGAAAGAGAGCTGGTTCCTGCAATTACTGCAGCGAACATTATTAACCAGGCAATCGCACGTCTTTGTATAAAGAATGCAAAAAATCCTTTTTTAGCCTCCTCTAGTTTTTCTTTTAATAGTTCAGTCATTAGTTTTGTGCGATTATTGTTACTTTCTCTCCATCTTCAAAGAATGTTGATACTGTTTCAACGATTTTCTCGTCTCCATCTAGCCCCTCTAGGATTTCAATGTAATCTCCAATTATTTGTCCTGTTTGTACTTTTTTGCAGATAATTTTGTTGTTTACCACCGTTTTTACCTGTTTTTCATTATCAATAATTGAAATACTGTTTAGTGGGACAAAGGTTCGATTTTTTGGTGATGAGAGAAATTTTACTTTCGCGAATGACCCGGATGCGATGTTTACGTTGTTTTCTGCAATAACTTCTACGTCAATCTTTTTGCTAATATCGTTTAATGTTGGGCTTACTGATAATACCGTTCCGTTAACTGTTTTATTTCCGATAGTTATTTCTGCTAGGTCTCCGGCGGAAATAAGTGTGGCTTCTTCGCTATTTACGCTTGTTTTTATCTTTATTGAATCTGGATTCTCGATTTTTGCCATTACTTGTCCAGGGGCTACAAAGTTATCCTCAGTTGCCGAAAGATAGGTTACGTATCCTGAAATTGGAGCTTTAATGTTTTGCTCTGCTACGCTTAGTTGACTCGATTTTAGTGCTGTTTCAGCCTGCAAAACTCCGCTTTCTCCTCCAATATTCTGCAAATGTGCACCGTTTAATGCTGCTTGATATTGATTTAATGCTGCGCGATATTGAGTAAATGATCCTGAAATTCCAAGGTTAATTTGATCTATTTGTGAAGCAATGGATTGTTTTAATTGTTCTAGGGCAATTTGTGCTTGAAGGACACCATTCTCGGCACTTTTTTCTGCTAATTCCAGTGCTTCAATTTGGTCTTCTGTTTGTAATATAGCCGTTTCAAGGTCGTACAATAGGGGATCGTCTGCTGGTAGGTAGTCGTAATAATCTTCGAGGTCATCTAGATAATCTTCTGCATCTTCAAGATTATTTAGGGTGTTTTCATAAGCATTCCAGGCGCTGTCCAAGGCGACTTCTGCGCTCATTAGCTGTAAATCCATTGTAGAAAGTGTGCTTTGCTTTGCCTCTATTGTGTTTTGAAAAGTTCGATTAGCCATTTCTGAGGCTAATTTTGCAGATGAAATGGTGTCTAAACTGCTCTCGTTAGTTACGGCTTTTGATTCATTTGCTAGATCAAGGCTCTTTTGAGCGGAGGCAAGTTGTAATTCTGCGATATCCGTACTTAATGAGTCTCCCAGTGAAACCAATACGTCTCCCTCTTCTACCCATTCTCCGACTTTTGTATTGATCTTTACTACCTTCCCGCTTATTTGTGGTGAGATATATGCTATCGATTCTGACGATGTAGTTGCAGTTTTAGTGAATGTTAGTAGGGGAGTCTCTGTGCTAAGGTCGAAAACCTCCACCTCTTTTGGTGGATATTCACGTGTGATTAGAGTTTTTTCGCGCTCTAGTTTTTCTGTGTCTTTACCTATGTATCCGTAGTAATAAAGGCCTCCAGTCACAACAGCCATCAGGATAATTATTGAGAATATTTTCTTCATATAATGGGGTTTCATGTATTTAGCGATGAATTATACGACTAAAGGGTGGGTTTGTCAACATTAACATTGACAAAGTTGATTCGTCATGTATAATCACTATTCTGTTTTCATTAATTCCCTCGAAATATGAACTCTCAAGATCAAAATTTGGCTTTAGCAAGGTATGTTCTTGGTAAACAATCGCAGTTAGTTGAACGTTATATTGTCGATGGTCCAACAAAATTAAAGGAGGATTTGGGGATATCTGATGAAGAATGGCAGGCTATTTTTGATCATCTTGTGTTTAATAATAATCTTTTATACACATGTGTGACATCAAACAAGGAATTCTTTACGAATATGTATATAAATAACGGGACTTCGCACGTTCGTGAAGTGCTGGAGATCGAAGATACAAAATATGACCTCGTTTGGGAGGTTATTTTTGATTTTATTGCTATTTCGAGCGAAGGTCTGGATTCCCATGTTATGGAGCACAGAGATCGTTATGTGACAGCGCTAAAGGCTCGTGGGGCCGATTTTGTTCGTAAAGTCCTTGGTTTATGGAAGGAAAAATACGAAGATAATTGGCGCAAAGTCCTAGATTTGTTACTTCATGCAGTTTGCGACCGAATTTTCTCCGAAAGAACCTACGACGATGGAATAAAAGCTTTCACAATGATATTTAATGGTGTACGTGAGCAAAGACCAATATATAAAAGTGGGATAATTGTATAAATATGAACGAAAATCCTGAACAATCTGATCCTAGGGTGGAGAGATCCATTGAACTTATGGATGATCCTATGGTTGGTGAGATTGTAGCGATATATGAGGCAAGAGGACAGCTTGATGCTGATCGAAGAAATGATGATTCTCGTGTTCTGAGAGAACAATTAGCTGTTTCTGTTGCGCAATTTGTTGAGAAGGTTGGTGATGAAAATTTAGCATTATCGGCTATTTATCGAAAAGGAGCTTCTGTAGCACTAGATAGAATGATTGATGTATTGGACTCGGATGAATATAAAAAGATGTCTTCATCGGCTATTGAAGGGATTGATTTACATGATGGAAATAAGAGGTTGTCTGGTGAAGAAGTTAGTGTGGTTATCAAAAGAATTATTGCCGCATCAATGTTTTTGAAGGATTTCGGATATGATCGGCCTTCAGGTGCTTTGAAAAAATCACCTTTTTCAACAGGAGCTTTTGAGGATATTGATATTTTTGATCCTGTATGGCAAAAAAATTTGGAGGTTGGGGAAAACTTTCAGCATGCATTTTATCGTCTCTATGATGCCTTTATTATTGTGATGGCGGTGCCGGAAATTTGTTCTGGCGAAAATGATGAATTTGATGATCATTTGCTAGTTAAGCAAATATTACAGTCAACTCCTGGCGTTGTGAGGGTTCTTAGAACTTTTCAATCTATGCTTGATGGATCGATGAAAAATGAGACGGTTCGTGCGTGTGATGTTGTTTCAGAAAATCCTAATCTTGTTGATGTAAGGTTTGCACATGAAAATGGGATGACACACATTCCGGTAGAACAAAATATTCCTGAAGATATTGTCCTTAATAATATAGACCCAGATGCCCTTGCGGTTGCGATTTTTGAGATGCAAAAGAATGGACTTAAGGAAGGGAAAGTTACTCCAGGGCGGCTTCAAGAAATGTTGGAGGCTGGAGAGGCATATATGACTGTTTCTGCTCGTGAAACTCAACTTGATGGTAAGGATGTTGTTGTTTTTGAGGTTAGGGATAAGGGGGCGCAGATTGATTTAATGTCAGTTATTAGAAAGAGTGGAGATATGTTCTTTGGATATGAGGCTCGGGATTTTACACTTGGAGAGGTGTTGGATCAGTTGTCACAGCGACATCTATCAATTCCTTTAAAATCTGGAGGAGAGATCCACACTGGTATTGGACTTCATTCAGCACGGAGTATTGTAAAATCTTTCAATGGTGAGATTTTTCCTGCAAATCTTGAAGATGGCGTTGGATTTTTGATTGTTATCCCTAAAGAAGGAGCTGAAAGTGATTGGAATGTTTCTGACCTAAATGTCTCTGGATTGCAGTGTAAGGAGCTTGCTGGCCACATTGTCGCGTATCAGGAGGAGGTGCAGAATATGATTTTGACGATTGTGGCTATGGCTGCAGTGGTTTTACGAAGTAGTAGGAATAAACCTTGCTGATCTGGGTGGAAATTTTTCTCGTGAGTTTTAGATGAAATGGCTTGTTTGAGCTAAAAAAGCCGTGGAAATCCCCGGGGATTTTTGGTCGGTTAGCTATATGGTACGCCCCACAGGATTCGAACCTGTAACCCCCGGTTCCGAAGACCGGTGCTCTATCCAGTTGAGCTAGGGGCGCGTGGTAAGGCTACTTATTTAGTAGCCTTTTTTGCTGCTCTTTTTGTCCATTCAACAAGTAGGGGACCAGCAAGGAATAGGGATGAATATGTACCGAAAACTGTTCCAAGTGTCAATGCTAGGATGAAGTAGAAAATTGATGAGCTTCCCAAAAATAATACAGCTACTAGAGTTATCAATGTTGATAAAGATGTATTTAGGGATCTTGTAAGTGTTTGGTTTAGGGATTTGTTTGCTGTTTCGTCTATTGTTTCATCTTTCTCTGCGTGGATTAGGTTTTCTCTAAGTCTGTCGAAGATAACGATTGTATCATTAACGGAGTAACCAAATACAGTTAGAAGCGCTGTGATGAACAGGGTGTCTACCTCTACCGCCAGGAAGAATCCAAGTGCAGCGAATATTCCTGTTACGATTATTACGTCGTGAAGGAGTGCTACGATTGCAGCTGCTCCAAATCTCCATGGTGAAACTTCCTTTGGTACTTTTCTGAAAGCGATTCCGATGTAGAAAATTATCATTACAATTGCAAAGAAGATTGCAGTCATAGCTTTGTTTGCCATTGTTGCTCCAAGAACTGGTCCGATTGTAGTGAATCTTTGTTCAGTGAAGTGTGGAAGTTTTCCTTTAAGACTTGCAAGGACTTGATCGTGAGTTTCTGTCGACATGTGTTTTGCTTTCACAATGTAGTCGTTTTCTCCCGCTTCAATAATTGTAACGTTTGTAAGGTCTAAAGGTTCATCTGCCAGTGCTTCTTCGAGTGCCGGTTCCGGTGTTGAAATTACAATTTCTTCAGGCATTTCTTCTGTTGCTACCTCTGCTATAACTTCCTCGATCATCGCAACTGGTCCATTTATTATCTCGTTTTCTGTTTCTGTAAGGGCTTGAGTTAAGGTGTCTTTTGCAACCGGTTCATCAAAGTTTAGTTCGATTAGTGTTCCTCCTTTGAAATCAATTCCAAGATTTAGTCCGAAGAATAGGATTGAAAGAATTGAAAGTCCAACCAAAACTCCTGATATAGAAAGCCAAAGTTTTGACTTTTTGATAAATGGGAAATTGAATTCTTTTCGTTTTTCGCAAACACCAAATGCTTTTAGGTTGTTTGCAATTTTTCTTCCTACAAATCCTTGAAGTAGTGTTCTTGTGATTGTGATTGCTGTGAACATTGATACCAAAACTCCTGCTGCAAGGTTGAATGCGAATCCTTTAATGATTGAGCTTCCAACGTAGAATAGGATTGCACATGTGATTAATGTAGAGAAATTTGAGTCACGGATTGCGCTCCATGCTTTTTCAAATCCGTCTGAAACGGCTGAATTAAAGCTCTTCCCATCTCTTAGCTCTTCTTTAAATCTTTCGAAAATCAGGATGTTTGCGTCAACTGCCATTCCGATTGAAAGTACGATTCCTGCAATTCCGGCAAGTGTTAGGACAACACCGGTTTTGAGAAGGAATGTAATGAAGAAAAAGGCGAAACAGCTGAGGGTGAAGGATACGAATTTTTCCCAGCTCGAATCTTTATTGTTAACGATTTTTATTATTAGGAATAGGAAGACGGCAAGTGCGATAAGAATTGCGAATCCTAGGTGAATTTGTGATTTGATAAGGAATAGTAGAATTGCCGCATAAACAACAAGTGCTACGTCAGCTACAAATCCTGCAAGACGATAGAATGCGATCATGAATAGCATTACAAGAAGGAGTCCAAGAAGTCCTGCTGTAAGACTCTTTGATAGTGCTTCGTGGCCAAGAGTTGCACCGATTGTGTACTCGTTTGTAAGTACGATTGGTGCTGGGATTGCTCCTGTGTTTAGATCACGAGAAAGTGATTGAGCCTCATCGTTTGTGAAGTTTCCACTGATTTGTGCTGATCCTCCTGCGATTGCTTCGTTTACTCTTGGTGCGCTTATAAGTGTTCCGCCAACGAAAATTGCGAGTTTTTTTCCTACATTATCTCCTGTAATTTCTTCGAATAGTTTCGCTCCTTCATCGTTGAATTGAATTGAAACATATGGTTGGAAGTATTGATCTAGTTGTACGTCTGCGTGAACGAAGTGTTTTCCTGTTAGTCCTGTTTCTTTCCATGGATCTGGAACTGTTGAGGATTCAATGATTTCGTATTGGTATTTTGGATAAGTTGCGTCGGTAGCGATTTTATCTGCTTTAATGATGTGGTATCCAAATTTGGTTTTAGTAATTTCACTAAGGGCTCCGGTTTCTAGTTCTAGTGCTGTTTTTTCAAAGTCATATGCATAGTGACTGTCTGCGACTACTGGTTCTTCATATTTTCCTCCTGAATCCTTAGTGCTTGTATCGTCTGAGTAATCTTTTACAACTGTATCGAAGCCTTCTCCTGATTCAAGTTTTGCGAGGGCTTCTTTTGCTCTTTCATAGGCTTCGTCCTCAGTTCTTGTGATTGTTGCGTCAGCTCGTTCAGCTCCTTCATATGCAACTAAAACATGGCTTACGTATACTTCTTTGTCATATTTAACCTCGTCTTTAATATCGACAAGTTTTAGCATTGCTAGCCCAGTTTGTTCCTGTAGTTCTCCGGAAACGGCATCTTGTACGAATGCTCCACCGGTTTTAATAAGGGAAGTTGTGTATTCTCCAACTTTAAGCCCAAGAATTGCATCTTTAATTTCTGTTGACCCAAGCTGGTCGGCCCAAAGGTATTCAGTCTTGTCGTAGTTAACTTTTCCTGCAAATGCTTGCATCTCCTCTTGTCCTACTATTGAGAAATTTTCACCGTTTTTGATTCTGCTAAGGGCAAGTCCTGCATTTTCTTCAACTTTTTCTATCTCTTGTGGATCCATTGCTCCTTTTTCTTCTTTAAATTCAAGAAGGATGGTTTTTCCAACGGTTGCTTTTGCCTTTTCACGGCTTACTAGTTTTCTTTCGTCATCATTTAATTCTGATAATTCTTTTCCTTCTCCAAGATAGATAAGCATGTCTTCCTCTGATATGTCTGCTGTTTCTGCGATTTCAACAACGATATGTTTTTCGTCTCCAATGTCAGCGATGTAGATATTTGGTTCTGCTACACCTAATCCGTTTACACGTCTTTCAATAACATCACGAACTCCTTCTACTATTGACTCTTGATCTGCTTCTGGAACTTTTCTTAAGTCGATTTTGTAGTCAAGTTGGGATCCTCCTTGGAGGTCCAGACCTAGATTGATTTTATTTTTAATAACTCCATCCGGCATGAATGGGATTTTGCTTTGAACTTCGTATGGAAGGTCAAAAAGCCCTAGAAGTAATGCAACGAGGAGGATTAGGATAATTTTTCCTGTAACGAATTTTTTCATACTATGGTTGGTTTATTATTTATAAATTATTTAGAGATATTGTTTTAGCGCCTTTTTGGCCTATTGTTCACTATTTATTGTCTTGTTCTCGTGCAGTATTGCGTCATTCTCAAAGTTGTTTCCTATGCCTGATCGTCCATAATCGTCTTCGATTTTCACAACATCGTCGAGTTCTGGGGTTGAGACCTCTATGATTTGGCTATCCTCTAGGGCTTCAACGCGGTGGATAGTATAGGGAGTGATATCTATTTTGTCACCAGGAAGCAGGATTTTCTCTTGTAAAGAACCCTTTTCTGTTCCGTAGATAAACTTCACTTTTCCACTGTGAAGGTATTGTGTCTCGATTTTGTGTTCGTGGTATTGGAGCGAGTACCTGTGCCCCTTGGTAACTTCGAGAATTTTGCCTGCGTAGTTTTCGTTATGTGCAAACCAAATTTCGCGTCCCCACGGCTTCTTGATTATCTTTGTTTCGTGACTTGTTCCCATTGGTAAAATTATCTGGATTCAATCGGAGGAAATATACAGAAGAAATTGGGTTTTTGAAAGGGAAAGGTGGGTTTTGTCGTGGGATTGTTGTGGGGGTTGTGGAGTCTTTGCTTGGGCTGGTGTGATTGACTCGTAGGAAAAGTGGTGCATCGTTCATCCCCGGGGATTGGGGTTTGGCTTGTGGCTGCCCTTATCCCCTTGTTGTTTGACAGGTCTTGGGGGTGGTGCATAACTTCCCGCCGGCGTTTTGAGTTTGTTTAGGTGAAGCCATTATTTCATTGTTCTTTGACAGGTTTTGGAATTGGTCCATAAATCCCCGTCAACGATTGAGGTTTGCTTTGTGGCTGCGGGAATACAGCTGTAAAAATCTAAAAACTCTTCTTTAGAATGTGTTTTTGTGATTTGTCTAGTTTTGGTGTGGGTGGGATGGCTTTAGTAACTAGTAGAGTTGATATAGAGGGGTCTACTGGGATGTTGATTCTTGGATTTTCTTGAATTTTTCGATTTTGTCGTGGTGGCCGCGGGATTCGAGCTCTTTGTAGAGGGATTCAAAATTGCCGATGTCGGTCCAGCCGAGATCTGCTTTGATTATGCGGACTTCTGATGGGTCAACGCGTTCCATTATGGCAAAGTCGATGGAGATTTTTTCTAGAGTTGGATAGATGTCTTGGACTACTTGTTCTTGTCTGGGTGTGTCGTAAGCGGCCGACATTAGGCTGAGTTTTTCGTAGGTTTCTGGTTTGAGCTTTGCGTAGTGATCAAGCAGAGTTGAGGCTTTCCATACATAAATTCCTGTATTCCAAAGGTATGAACCGTCTGCAAGGAATTTTTCTGCTGTCTCGAGGTCAGGTTTTTCTTTGAAGGAGTCTAGGATGAAGGTTTCGATGTTGTGTGCAAATTTCTTGTACGGCTTGCCGAGCTTAACGTAGCCATAATTGGTCTCTGGGTAGTTTGCTGTAACTTCAACGATATTCAGGAATCCTTCCGCTGAAAGTTCCTCAGCTACGTGCAGACAACGTTGGAATTCTTCTTTGTTGTTGATTAGGTGGTCAGCGTAGATTATTGCCATAACTTCTCCGGGGTGGCGTTTTTCGATAATTGCGGCGGCAAATCCTATGCAGGATGCTGTGTCCCGGAGGTCTGGTTCTATGATTATGTTTTTTTCGGGGATTTGTGGGAGAATTTCGCGAACTAGCTCGAGGTGATCTTTGTTAATTGCGATGTAAATGTCTCCTGGTTGCAAAAAATCGATTCGATCTAGTGTTTCTTCTATCATTGTCTTGTCTGAGACGAGATCAAGGAACTGTTTTGGTCTTTCTGGGGTTGAGAGTGGATAGAGTCGAGTTCCGCCTCCTCCTGCGAGAATTACTGCTTTCATGTGGTGTGTTGGTTGTGATGGATTATTTTTTTCCTTTTGCTTGGTTTTTCACTTTTGCCTGAGCCTTTTTTATTGCTTCTTGGTCTCCTAGGTAGTAGTGACGAATTGGTTTGAGGTTCTTATTGAGTTCGTATACGAGAGGGACTCCGGTTGGAATGTTGAGTTTTAAAATTTCTTCTTCAGATACGTTGTCGAGATATTTTACTAGTGCGCGGATTGAGTTTCCGTGAGCAGAAACCAAAACTTTCTTTCCTTTAAGGATTTGTGGGGCGATTGTTTTTGTCCAGTAAGGAAGGACTCGGTCAACTGTAAGTTTCAATGATTCTGCTAGAGGAAGATCTTTTTCTTTTAAATCTTTATAGCGGGGATCGTGTCCGGGATAGCGTTTGTCGGTTTTTGTAAGAGATGGAGGGGGAGTCGCGTAGCTTCGTCTCCAGATTAATACCTGTTCATCTCCATATTTTTTGGCGGTTGCGGCTTTGTTTAAGCCTTGTAGAGCACCGTAGTGACGTTCATTGAGTCTCCAGTGATTGATGATTGGAATCCACATTAAATCCATTTCTTCGAGTGCGAGCCAAAGAGTTTTTGTAGCACGCTTAAGTACTGAGTTGTATGCAATGTCGAAGGTGTATCCTTCTTTTTTTAGAGTTTTTCCTGCTTTCTTAGCTTCTCGGATTCCTTTTTCGGTTAGGCCAACGTCGGTCCAGCCAGTGAAGAGATTCTTTTTATTCCATTCACTTTCTCCGTGACGAAGTAGAACGAGTTTATACATAGGATGAAGGTTAGTGTCTGCGAATAATTTACACAAAAAAAAGGCGATTGAACAGGTGAGTTCAGCCGCCTTTTTGATTGTTTGTTGGTTCTTTATACCTTGGTTATGCTTTTGATCGAACTGTCTTCGGCATAGCCTTGTAAATAAGTCCCATTCCGATCATTAGTGTAAGGATTAGCATGTATGTTTTGAACTCAGGAACTGATGCTCCTTCTTCGGGTTCGGTAAGGTAGAATGATTTGAACAAAAATCCTAGTGGTCCTGGATCAAAATTGGCGTCATGTCCTCCTTGAACAACAACTAATTGATCTGGACTTGTTGTTTTGTTAATTACAACTTGTGAATCTCCTGCTGCACCTGTTGTTGTTATTGGCATTGAACCCCAGGTGCTTCCTTCGTTTGAGCTATATTTCATTTCAAGGATATCGCTCTCGGTCATATGAGAATAGGCGACATATATTGTTCCATCTGTATCTGTGAAAAGTCCCGCTCTTCTTCCTGGTTGTTCGTCGAAAGGTGCTCCTGTATCTAAGAATTGTACGGGGTCATTCCAGGTGCCTCCAGAATTTTTTGATAGGTAAAATATTCTGTCATCTTCGTCTTTAGCTCCATTAATTGAGGTTGAAACAAAGCGGAATCTATTGTCTGCGCTGAGGCCTGTATTAATAAAGCCGACTTGACCTGCTGGATTTAAGATTTGTGAGCTTAGTAGGGTTTCGACTGAATCCCATGTGTCTAGATCACCACCTACTATGTCAGTTTCGTAATACTTTACTGAGGTTGGTCCTCCTGATCCATCTCCTTGTACAGCAACGTGTAATTCTCCAGTTGTTGTGCTTCCTGTTGTTTCAACTCCCATTGATGCTGGGGCCATTCCTATTGAAGCGACCTGGTCAGCTACAGAGAATGCAGATCCTGTCCATTTTGTTGTTCTTAAGTTTGAGGATCCGTCAGTAAATGCAAGATATGGGATTCCGTCAGAGGTAATGGAAAAATCAAGTCTTGTTCCCCATATATCACTTATTACTGTTGTTTCGCTTCCCCATGATCCTCCAGAGTACTTTTTGTATTTCATTTCTCCTGGTTCTCCTCCAGCGGTCCAAATTACCCATACTGTTCCATCGTGTTCATCAATTTTGGCATCAGCAAGGTTCAGTCCTGTTCCGTTGAAGTTTTTTAATATTGTTTCGGAACTCCAAGATCCTCCTGAATATTTGTAGTACCTGAGCTCCAGATTAGCGTTGAATAGATAGGTTATAAGGTGGATGTCTCCGTTGCTATCTGTAGTACTGTCTACTAACATTGGAGTATTGTCGACATTGTCGATGTTTTCGTTACTGCTTACGGTTGTGTAGGCAGCCAGGGCTGATGGCATTAGTTGAATTAGCCCTAAAACCACTAGTGTGGAGATTGCCACGAGGCGTTTGAGTGTTTTCATCTGGAATGAAATTATGAAATATTTTGACTGTTTGTAGTGTACAGAAAAATTGCACACTAATCGACGACTTTCAGTAGCGGTTAAAAAGTAAATGTGTTGATATACCAATTTAGGATTTGGGGGCCAAAAAATGTTGTGATTGCAATGCCTGTTATGAGGAATGGGCCGAAGGCGATGTGGGATTTGCGGGTTAGTTTTCCGGAGGCCATTAGGGCTATGCTAAATAAGGCTCCGATGAGGTAGGCGAGGACGAGCGAAGTGAGGCCGAGCCTCCATCCTAGTAATGCTCCTATAATTAGGCCGAGGCGAATGTCGCCGCCGCCGATCCATTTTCCTTTTGAAATTAGGAATTGAACTAAGAAAAATCCGCTAATTGCGGCGGCTCCTATTAATATTTCCATTATTGGAATAGTTCCAAAAACGATATTTCCTGCAAGTGCAATTGCAAATGCTGGAAGTGATAGGCGGTCCGGGATGATTTGGTGCTTAAGGTCGTAGAAGAAAATTGCCATCAAAAGTGAGAATACTATTAGGTTGAATAATAGAAGTTGAAATATTTGCCAATCGATTCCATATAGAAAAAACGTTGGGTCGACCGATGATGCAGTTGCAACGATGAAATTGAATTTTAAAAATAGTGCTGTGAAAAGTAGCCCTGTCATCAGTTCCAGTGCAAAGTAGTGAACAGAAATCTTTTTACCACAGTATGCGCATTTTCCCCTTAAGAAAAGCCAGCTAAACACAGGAACTAAATGATGAGGTTTGATTTTTTTCTTACATGAGGGGCACATTGATCGTGAGATGAAAATTGATTTTTTCTTTTTTTCTAATCGATAAATAACTACAGAAAGAAAACTTCCGATAATTGTTCCTAAGATGAAAATCAAAACTATGCAAGCGTA